>Ga0075163_10001046_pt1 | contig 36792 bp, 17 predicted proteins | sample JI1023141ADNA_FD_71478 | JGI IMG/M metagenome (GOLD analysis project Ga0075163, IMG submission 71478) | Wastewater effluent complex algal communities from Wisconsin, to seasonally profile nutrient transformation and Carbon sequestration -... | ecosystem: Engineered > WWTP > Effluent > Algae...
TAACTTTTTCAGGGGCAATAAAACTAAGGCAGGTAAAATAAAACTTAAGTTTATCTTTACTATATGGAAGTGAGACTTCTTTATATAAGTCTACTGCTGCATCATTAAGAGAAACTTTTTCTATTTTTACAGATGGAATAAGCTCATTAAGCTTTACCTCTTGTGAGTCTATTATCACCAACCCATTAACTGTTGGAAAACATAATTTGTTATCTTTTGTTTTCCAACAAGCAGGCTGATTAGCCCCATTACATTGACTACTAGGCATTCCATCAGATTTACCATAAGCCTTACACTTAATAGTTTTATTTAGCCCATTATCATAATCATCAAACTCTTTCTTTTCTATTGCATAAATTCCTTTGTTACAACTAAACCATAAAGTATTGTTAGTTTCTAAAATACCAAAGGCAAGGTTATCAAAAAGACCTTCTTTAGTTGTATAAATCTTAGCTTTACCATCTTTATATCTAATTAGCCCTTCATCTGTACTCATCCATAAGGATTCACCATCGTTATAAAAGCAAAAAAACTGTTTTTTATAAAAATGCTCTTCATTAAGCGAAACAAGTTTTCCTTCTTTAATTTGATTTAGTCCTCCAAGAGTCCCAACCCAAACAACCCCTGTTTTATCTATAAAAATACAGCGCACTATATCATTTAACAAACCATCTTTAGTTGTATAATTAGTAAACTTGCCATCCTTAAATCTACTAATTCCTCCTCCATAAGTTCCAATCCATAAACTACCGTCTAAATCTCCTAAAAGTGAAGTAATATTGTTAGAAGATAGACCATCATTAGTAGTGTAAGTAGTAAACTTAGCATTATTAAAAGAGCTAACCCCTCCTGTATCAGTTCCAACCCATAAATTTCCTTTATCATCTTCATATAAAGCTCTTATGTTATTCATGGGCAAACCATCTTTAGTTGTATAAATAGTTATTTTTCTATCTTCGCTTAAGTAATTTAATCCTGCTCCAGTTCCAACCCATAAACCACCCTTACTACTTTCCATTACAGTTCTTGTATAATCGCTAGATAGCCCATCCATAGTGGTTCTAAGAAAGAACTTGCCATTTTTTATACAAGTTAAACCTCTATGAGTACCAACCCAAATATTACCTTCAATATCTTCAAAAAGAGAAACTACTATATCTTCTACAGATAAATCTTTATAAGAAGTTAAGGCTGTAAACTGTCCATTAGTAAGACGATTTAAGCCTGTTACAGTACCAATCCATAAATTTCCATCCTTGTCTTTCTTTACTTGTCTTACACCATTAGTATTTAAACCATCTTTAGTTGTATAAGTAGTGATATTTTCATTCTGAATTTTTAAAAGCCCATTAAGTGTTCCAACCCAAAGAACACCATCTTTATCTTCAAATATATCCCAAACAAAAGAGTCTTTTGCTGTGTAAGGTATAAACTTTCCATCTTGAAATAAATTTAAGCCTTTTGCTGTACCTACCCATAATCTGCCTAGACTATCTTCTTTTATTGACTGAATAAAATTACTTAATAGACCATCTTTAATTGTGTAGTTAGTAAATTTTCCATCCTTAAAATAGCTTAGTCCATTAGATGTACCAACCCATAAATTTCCTTTTTTATCTTTGGTTAGAGAGTATACAGCATCATTAACAAGTCCATCTTTGCTTGTATAAGTAGTAATTTTTCCTTTACTTAAATAGCATAATCCTCTTATTGTCCCTATCCATAAATTCTCATTATCTGACACAAGAGAAAGAATTGATCTACCTGGTAAATCTAGATTAGTTTGGTCAAAAGCGGCAAATTTCACTCCATCAAATCTAACTAAGCCTTCAAATGTACCAAACCATATATAGCCATCTTTTGTTTGAGTTATCGTTATAATAGTATTTTGAGGAAACTGATCTCGCCAAGACTTAAATATATATTGTGTAGTGGATTTTTCTGGATCTAAAGCAAAAGCATTAATTGAAAAACCAATTATTATAGAAACTATTAGAAATAATTTTAACCAATTGACTTTATATCGTAATTTATACATAAGCAGTTACTAAAGATTTTACAAATTTAATTATATTGGGGCAAATTATTCGCTTTCTTTGTGTAACATTTAAGAAGGGCAAACAGTTTGTCTCTACTATTTATTTTTTCATTGTATTAATTCCACTTTAAGAATAAAAGACTCCTAAGTTTTCTTTTGTTGGCCATAAAGCTTTAACTAGCTATAATAAAGCGGTTCTTAAAATCCAGGAAGGAAGAAAAAATAATGAGTCAAATAGCTAAAGCACTACTTTTAGCAGCAGGTGGAATATTAGCTTACAATCTAGTAAAAAAATACTCTGTTCCTAGCTTATCAGACTACTATCATGACAAAACTGCAATTGTAACAGGTGGAGCAAGTGGTATAGGTAAAGCAATTGTAGCCAAATTAGTTGGACTAGGAGCCAAAGTTTTGGCAGTAGATTATAATGAGCAAGCTTTAGCAGAGTTACAAGAAGACATTCCTCCTGTAGAAGTTTTGGCAATAGATTTAACTTTAGAAGATGCCCCTGAAAAAATCCTAGATCATGGCACTGCTATATTTGGCAATATAGACCTATTATTTAATAATGCTGGTATTATTGTGCTTGGGCCATTTTGGGAAATGTCTACATCTGCACTTAAGCGTCTAGTTGATGTTAATTTAATAGCACAAATTCGTATGACTCATACTTTTTTACCCTATTTTCTAAATAGACGTTCAGGAGTACTTGCTTATACAGGTTCTTTAAGCTCATATGTTTATTCTCCTTCTCATAGTGTTTACACTGGCACAAAGGGAGGCTTAAACAATTTTGTTGCTGCTCTTAGAAGAGAATTGCCTAATAATAGCGGTATACAACTAACAATAATTCATCCTAATGTAACTGTAACTAATCTTTCAGATAAACAAATGTTTAATATGATGAAGCATTTTGTTAGCCTAGAAACCTCTGAAGAAGTAGCAATAGCTTTTCTTACAGGTATTGCTCGTAGAGATAAAGAAATTTTTGTACGTGTTAGAGATGCAGCTTATAAATGGGTTGAACGATTAGCACCAGAGTATGTTGATGACCAATTTCGTAAGTTATTATCAGTAGATCCAACTAGAAAAAACCATCTTAGACTAGCCCCTATAGATGAAACAAATATTGATTAATACATTTTATTTGGTGGGAATATGTTAGAAGAAATCAAAATCGGAACGATCTTTGGTCGTTATAAGCTTTTATCTGAAATAGGTAGAGGTGGGATGGCAATTGTTTATCAAGCCTTAGATACAGTGCTTGGCCGTGAAATAGCAATTAAAATCCTCCGCCCAGACAAAAATGCTAATAGTGAAATAGACCGATTAGTACTACAAGAAGCTATTACAGCTTCTGGATTAAACCACCCTAATATTATTACTATTTATGATGTTGGCCAACAAGATGATTATTACTACATTGCTATGGAGCTAATTGCTGGTCATACCTTACGCGATAAATTAAGTAGTGGCCCATTAAGCCCTATAGATGCAATAGAAATCGCAACACAAACAGCAGAAGGTCTAGGAGCAGCACATGCTTTAGGGATTATCCATCGGGATGTTAAACCAGAAAACCTAATTATTAGACCTGATGGTTATGTAAAAATCCTAGACTTTGGACTGGCAAAAATCTGTCCAGGAAGTGTAATTGATGAGGCAAAAGGAAAAAGTACTTTAGGGCGTGTTGGAGAGCTTAACACCCAAAGAATAATGCAAGGGACTGTTGGCTATATGTCTCCTGAACAAGTACGAGGTGAAGATGTTGATGTACGTAGCGATTTATTTTCTTTAGGGATAGTTCTTTATGAAATGCTTACAGGTCAATTACCTTTTGCAGCAAAAACTTTAGCAGATAAAATGCTTGCGATTTTGCGATTAGAAGTTGTACCTCCAAGCCATATCTTACCTTCTTTAACTCCAGAATTTGACCTTTTTATGGGTAAAGTTTTAGCAAAACGTAAAGAAGATCGTTTTCAAAATGCACTTGCTCTAACTAGAGCCTTAAGATTAATTGAGCCTGGTAAAAATACTGCTGCAAGTACAACATGGTCACTAGCTCAACCTGCTGGACAAAGTGCTCAAACTATTGCCGAGGCTGTAGAAAATCTAGAAGAAGATTTTGCTTCTAAACAAGGGTTTGTTGGACGTACTAAAGAGCTTGATTTACTAGACTCAAGCTTTCAAGCTGTATTAAATAACAAATCTCAAGTAGTTATAGTAGTTGGTGAAGCTGGTCAAGGAAAAAGTATATTATTAAATCAGTTTCGTGAGCGTATTAAAAACCAAGCTAGTTTTCTTTCTGGTAGGTTTTATGAAAATATTTGTGGTCTACCTTTTGTAACCTTCCTTGATGCTCTTAGTGATTATTGGAATGATAATCCATCAGTAATACCTAGCCATGTATTAGGTGATATCTTTGAAGATCGTACAGGAGAAATTGAAGAAGCATTAAAAAATCGAGATACAGTCCGTGCCTCTCAGGTGCTTTTACAAATGCAAGGTGGTACAGAACAAGCTATTCGTAGTTTTGAAGCAATCCGCCGCTGCTTAAAAGAATTAGCTAAACATAAGCCAATAGTGTTTTTCTTAGACAATCTCCAATGGGCTGATGATGCTAGTTTACTTGCATTTGTTTATCTAGTAAAAACCCTGTCTAATGTGCCTATTTTACTGATGGCAACATTACGAACAGAACAGCTAACACAAGGGAGTACACTAAAAAGCTGGACAGAGCAAATAAGCCAAAGACAAAATGTAACTCTATGTAATTTACCCCCTTTTAGTATTGTTGAAGTAGGACAGCTATTAAGCCAAATGTGCCCAGGTATTAATCAAAATGATAATTTACTTAATGCTCTTTATAGGGAAACATATGGAAACCCTTATTTTGTCAAAGAAATGCTAACTCTTTGGCTAGAAAATGGCACACTTCGTAAACAAAATGGTAAATGGCTAGTATCAAACTTAGATAACATTGCTTTACCAAAATCAATTGCTGATTTAGTAGAAATGCGTCTAACTCATTTAGATAAACCTATTGCAGATGTGCTTAGCCAAGCAGCAGTAATAGGAGATGAGTTTAGTTTTACTTTTCTTCAAGCTGTTACACAGCTAGACGAAGAAGAGTTGATTTATATTTTAGAAACATCAATTAAACGTAACTTAATAGATGAAGTAGGAACTCAGGCTGAAGATCGTTATGTTTTTCATCATAGTTTAATTCAACAAGTACTCTATCAAAGTTTAAGTAAACGTAGAAAACGACAGTTACATGAAAAAGTAGCTGAAGCTTTACAAAAATGCTTTTCTACTATGATTGAAAAAGTGACTCCTCAAATTGCCTATCATTATTATTATGCTTCAATGCCAGAAAAAGCCTTTGAATACTCAGTAAGAGCTTCAGAACAAGAACGCCGTGCTGGTTCAGCTAGTGAACAATCCCGTTATTTAGAATGGGCTAAAAATGCTTTAGCAGAAATGGCAACTGACCTACATGATAAAAGATTCTTAAGATTAATGGCTACTTACCGTTTAGGACTAGGTTCTATTGCATCCTTAAAAGGTAAATCAGATGTAGCACTTAGTCATCTAGAAGAAGCTTTAATGATTGGTCAAAAGGCCGCCGACGAACAGCTATACGGTAGCATATTAAACGCAATGGGAATGCTACAGTTACTACTTACAAATTACCAAGCTGCACAAAAATATTTTACTGAGGCAATATCAACCTTTGAGCGTGTAGGTGATAATGCTCAACGTCTAGAAGCATTATCTGGATTTGCACTTTCTAAATCATTTGAAGTAAAAGAATTAGAACGTTCTGCTCGTTGGTTATTAGCTGTAGCAGGAAAATCCTCACAAGCAAAAGGTTTTGCTTATACAGCCTTAGCGCTTTCAGATTTTCAATTTGGTTTACTAGGACAATCAGTTAAACACTATATCAAATCTTTAGAACATTTAGAGACAGCCGGAGAAACATCTCAACATGCTAGAACGCTTTGTTTATTAGGAACTGCTTATAATCAACGTCGTCAATTTGATTTAGCAGAAGAATGTTGTCAAAGAGGGTTAGAGCAAGCAGCTAATATTAATGTATTTGCTGAACTTATTGCCCGTAGTACTATGGTGCCTGTACTGCTACACCGAGGTGAAATAAGTAAGGCAGAAGAAACCCTTCAATATGTCTTACACTTAAGCCAAAAATCTAGTAATCGTTTACATATTAGTCGAGCCTATGCTGAACTAGCAGAACTAAATTATCAATGTGGAAATATAGAAGAAGCGATTAATAATTATCAACAATCCATAGAACTTTTTACTTTACTTAAATATCCTTATCGCCTAGCTGAAGCATTAGCTAAAATTAGTCTTTGTTACCTAAAAAATAAACAAATAGACAAAGCCTTAGAAGCTTGCCGACAATCTAGAACCATCTCCAGAGAAAATCAATTCCGCTATAGTTTACTTATTGCTTCTGAAGTAATGGCTCGTTGTTTTATTAATCAAAATCGACTAGGAGAAGCAAAAACTTATCTTCGCGAAGCAAAACATGCCCTAGAAGAAATGAAAAACAATTTACCAGAAGAAATTATTCCTAATTTCTTATCTGATAAAATTGAGTTATTAGACTTAGCTCAAAAGCATATTGGTCATTAAAAATCTAATAGATAATAGTCCAGCCTCTAACAATAGAGCCATTCTAAAAGACTAATCTATTATCAAGTAGCACTATCACAATTAGGGTTGGGTTTTAGGGCTAGGTTACTTGCTTTTGTGCTGGGCTAAAATCTGGTTTGGTCTAATTTGGTCTAATTTGGTCTAATTTGGTCTAAATCTTAAAGGAAGACATGTATGTCCACATTATTAGAAACCTTAAGTAGTTATGTACCATCCTTAGTTATTTATCAAGCTATAAAAGATCCTAATTATTTTACTAAACCAACTAAACAAGAAATTGAATGTGTAGTGTTATTTGCAGATATTTCAGGGTTTACAGCACTAACAGAACGTTTAGCAACACGTGGGCCTGCTGGTGCAGAAGAGTTAACACATTTACTTAACAACTACTTAGGTCAATTAATAGATTTAATTTCGCTTTATGGTGGAGATATTGTTAAATTTGCTGGTGATTCACTGCTAGCTATTTGGCCAAAAGAGCTTTTAGAAGCTGAGTTAGAAGGATTAACAAGACAAGTTGCACAATGTTGTTTAACAATCCAAGAACGTTTACATAATTATCCTGTAGCAAGTGATGTTAATCTATCAATTAAATTAGCAATTGGTGCAGGTCAGGTTTTAATTCAAACCCTAGGTGGGGTTTTTGGACGTTGGGAATTTTTAGTTGCTGGTCATCCTTTTACTCAAGTAGGAATATCTAATAAATATGCTAAACCTGGTCAAATATTAATTTCACCAGAAGCTTGGAGCTTAATCAAAGAAAAATGTGAAGTTCTTAAAGAACAACATGATGATGAAGAATCATTTCAACTAATTAAAATACTTAAGCCAAGACAACTTAGCCCTACAACTAAAGTTAAAGCTACAGCCTCAACGACTTTAGCAATAAGAGCATTTATTCCTGGAGCAATTCGTAGCCGTATTGATGCAGGACAAACAGATTGGCTAGCAGAATTACGAAAAATCACAGTACTTTTTATTAATCTTCCAGACTTTAATCACCAAACCCCTTTAGAACAAGCACAAGAAGCAATGTGTGCTTTACAGACTAGTCTTTATCGTTATGAAGGAAGTATTAATAAAATCAGTGTAGATGATAAAGGAGCATCGTTAGTAGCAGTATTAGGACTGCCGCCCCTTTCACATGAAGATGATGCAGCTAGAGGAGTTCGAGCAGCTTTAGCAATGCAAGAAGAATTAAGGAAATTAAATCTACGTAGCTCGATTGGTGTCGCTACTGGATTAACTTTTTGTGGGTCTGTTGGTAGCACTATCAGACGTGAATATACTGTAATGGGAGATACTGTTAATTTAGCTGCAAGGCTTATGCAAGCAGCATCTGAAGATATTTTATGTGATGATGTAACAGCTAAAGCAGCTTTTGATAGGTTAAATTTTACTGCTCTAGCACCGCTAAAAGTAAAAGGTAAACAAGAGCCTATTGCTATTCATCGCCCTTCACTATTAAAAACTAAGAGAATTAAAACAACTATTAATAAAACCAAAATAGACATAATTGGGCGTATTAATGAACGTGTATTGATAAAGGAAAAATTAGAGCTTTTAAGGCAAAATCATCAAGGTAGCCGGCTAATTATTGAAGGAGAAGCTGGTATAGGTAAATCACGTCTAGCAGAAGAAATTATTTTACAAGCCCAACAAATGGAAATCACTGTTTTATCAGGCGCGGGCGATTCAATTGAAAGTGCTACGCCCTATTTTGCTTGGCGTAATGTATTAACAGAGCTTTTTCAATTAGATAGTTTAGAACATAGTGATAATTCTACTAAAGAAACACATATTCTTAGACAACTACCTTCTGATCCTAAGCTTTTGCAAAATGCTCCGCTTTTAGATGTATTTCTATCCTGGGATTTGCCAGACAATGAACATACTTCGCAATTAATTGGAAAAATGCGTGCAGATACTGTCCATGAAGTTCTAGTAAGCTTACTTAAACATACTAGTAAAGAAACCCCTTTGATGATTGTTATGGAAGATGCTCATTGGTTAGACTCAGGTTCATTAGCCCTACTTTTACTAGTAAGCCAACAAGTAGAAAATCTATTACTAGTAGTAGCAACTAGACCAATTAATGAACCAATACCAATAGACCATAAACAATTAGCTAATGTTAGTGGAACAGAAAAAATAGAGTTAAAGCATTTATCTACTGAAGAAACTATTTTATTAGTTTGTCGTCGTTTAGGTGTAAAGTCTTTACCTAAAGAAGTTCAAGATTTAATTATTAGTAAATCTGATGGTAATCCTTTCTTTAGTGAAGAATTAGCTTATGCAATGCGTGATATGGGATTTATTCAAATAATAGATGGTGTGTGTCGTATAGCCAAAGAGGTTGGACAAGTAGATACTTGGAAATTCCCAGACACTATTCAAGGGATAATTACTAGTCGTGTTGATAGGCTTACACCAGCCCAACAACTAACCATTAAAGTAGCTAGTGTAATAGGACGAGTATTTCCTTTTCGTACTCTAAAAGATATTTATCCAATAGATAAGGATAAAGAGTTTATTTCTGAACATTTTCAAATATTAGAATCTTTAGATTTAACCCCTTTAGACAGGCCAGCACCAGATCTAGCTTATATCTTTAAGCATATTATTACTCGTGATGTAGTCTATAACTTAATGTTATTTTCTCAACGTAGACAACTACATAGGGCTGTAGCAGAGTGGTATGAAAAGACTTATGCAAACGATCTAGCTCCTTATTATTCTTATTTAGCGTTTCATTGGTGTAAAGCTGCTCAGGATAGAGAGCCTGAGCCTGAGTTAGTTTCAAAAGCAATTGACTATCTGCAAAAAGCTGGAGAGCAAGCCGTCCAACGTTATGTTAACCAAGAGGCTATTGGATTTTTTAGTGAAGCAATAGAGCTAATAAATTCTTTACCAGAAACCCCAGAACGTGCACAAAAAGAATTAGAGCTACAACTAGCTGTTGGTGCACCAATTATTGCAACTAAAGGCTATGCAGCCGAAGAAGTATTAAAAGCTTATTCTAGAGCACAAAAATTATGTGAAGAGTTAGGAGACAATAAACTCCTCTTCCCTGCTTTGCGTGGGTTATGGGCTTTTTATATTGGAAGAGCAGATTATTTAACTGCTACAAGCCTAGCTGGAAAGTTACTTAAACTAGCAGAAGAAGAAAATGATCCTGCAATTATTTTAGAAGCCTATCGAGCAATGGGAAATTCAGTGTTTTGGTGTGGAGAACTTGTTTTAGCACAACAAAACATGGAAGAAGGTATTAAACTCTATACTCCTGATGAACACCGTACTTTAGCTTTTCTTTATGGTCAAGATCCTGATGTAGCTAATAGAGGAATGCAAGCTTGGCCACTAAGTTTAATGGGTTATCCTGAACAAGCTATAAAACGGGGTCAAGAAGCAATTCTAGAAGCAACACAAATATCTCATCCTTATAGTCTAGGCTATGCTTTAGTACATTCTGCTTGTTGTTATCATTATTTATTACAAGTTGATATGGCTTATAAAAAAGCAAGTGATGCAGTTAAACTAGCACAAGAAAAAGGTTTCCCTAATTGGTTACTTGCTGGTATGGTAGTTCAAGGTTGGGCAATGGTTTGTAAAGGTGAACAAGAAGCAGGAACTTCTATTGTAGAGCAAGCAGTAAATTTCTGGCGCTCTTCTGGCTCAGAATTAGTAGTCCCTTATTTTATGGCTACATTAGCAGACTGTTATAGTAAATCTGGTAGGTTATCAGAGGCTCTCACAACCTTAAATGAAGCTTTTAGTTATACTAATAAAAATAGTGATTTATGGTATGAAGCAGAAATGTATCGTTTAAAAGGTGAGTTTTTATTAAAAGAAAGTAATAATATAACTAGAGCAGAAGAGGCATTTCTAAAAGCGATAACAATAGCTCAAAACCAGCAAGCAAAGCTACTACAGCTACGTGCTACTACTAGTTTAGCTAGGCTCTGGCAGAGTCAAAATAAACAAACTGCTGCTTATGAAAAGTTATCAGAAATATATCGATGGTTTACTGAAGGTTTCCAAATGCCAGATCTTAAAGAAGCAAAACTGCTATTAGATTAGATCCGGTTAGATTAGATTTAACCAATTCCTAACATTGCTTTTTAATAGTATTTTTTTAAGTAAAGTGGAGAGATAGGTTCTTATGTTCAATAAAGAAATAGCATTAAAGCAAGCTGAAAATCATTTAAAAAACAATCGTATCCCAGCAGCAATTGAGGAATACCAAAATATATTTCAAGCTACTAAAGACTTAAACACACTAAATATCCTAGGTGATTTATATATTCGTATTGGTGATAATCCTAAAGCAATTAAGAGTTTTCTTCCTATAGCAGAAAGTTATGCTCAAGATGGTTTAATAGTTAAAGCCATTGCAATGTATAAAAAATTACAAAAACTTGCTCCTACTGACATTAATTTATTATCAAAATTAGCTGAATTACATGTAAAGAAAAAGTTTTTTGGTGATGCTCGTTTGTATTACACACAGCTTTTAGAAATTTATAAACAAGGAAATAAGCCCTTAGAAGCAATAAAAATCTTACAAGCAATTGTAGATATAAATCCTGAAAATTTACCTAATCGAATGGAATTAGCTAAAGCCTATCAAGCTGAAGGACTTTTTACCGAAGCTCATGATATTTATTTAGAAACAGGTCAAATGTTACTAAAGCTAGGAATTATAAATGAGGCAGTAGATCTTTTTCAAAAAGCTCTTTCTATTGCACATAACCCTAGCCCAGCGTTACAGCATTTAGTTGAGACTCTAGCCCAAAATAACCAAATAGATAAGGCAGTTCAACTACTTGCAAAAGAAATTGGAAAAAATCCAAGCAATATAGATCTATTGATTATGTTAGGTAAAACCTATTTGCTTGCTGATAAACTTGACCTAGCAGAAAAAGCTTTTATTGCACTAGTTCATAAAGATGCTTCTCGCTATGAATATTTACTTAGAATATCTAGTTTATTTCTAGCAGAAAAAGAGTTTGATCGTGCTGTAAATGCAATTACTCCTATAATGGACACTATTCTAAAAAATAAACAAAAAAGAAAAGTCACTTCTATCCTTAAAGAAATACTAAAACAAGACTCTAACCATATCCCTACACTTAATAGCTTGGTTTATATTTATCAAAAACTAGAAGAAAACTCTAACTTAAGTACTACATTAAAATTACTAGTTAAAGCTTGTCTAAACAATGGAGCAACATATGAAGCTATTACCACATTACAAGAATTAATAAAATTAGAACCAAGTAATAATGCATATAAAGAAAAGCTAGAAAATTTAGAAAAAGGTTCTATTACTAAAGAACTTAAAACCACAGGCAGTTTAACAAAAACAAATTTATCTAAACCACAAACAAATAATCTTCCTCCAACAAAAGCAAGCGAAGATCCAGATTCTACCAAGAGTTTAATGGAAGGTATGTTATCTATAGGTACTTCTTATGCAGATGCTCAATTACAATTACTAGAGTCTATGATCGCTATGGATCCAGATTATTGGGAAGCTAGAGTTAAATTAAAAAACGCTTATTTGCAAAAAAACCTCTTAGAGCAAGCTACAGAGCAATGTATAGAAATAGCAAAAATACATAAAACTCTAGGTGATTTAGATAGTGCACAAAAAATGCTTGCTGAAGCTTTTTCTTTATCACCTAATAGAAAAGCAGAGTTATTAGAATTAGGGTTAAAAGAATCTAAACCAAAACGTGAGCCAACTTTAGAAGAAATTTTACCAACACCAATAGTTACAGCAACTACCCCTATATCAAATAATATAGGCTTGGAAAATAGTTTGTTTGAAATAGATTTAAGTAGTATTTTTGCTAGCGCCGAAACTCCTTCTACTCAAACTAGCTCAAAGACTCAAACTAATTTAGATACTCAAGCGTCTTTTATAAATATAGAAGCTTTTTGTCAAGCCAATAAAATCATTGATAAAGAGTGGAAACGAGCTATTCGTAATGATCAAGAAATTAGCTTAATTGCAATTAAAATTGATAATTATTTAGAAAAACTTAAGTTTTTTGGACAGCCGTTTCTTCAAGAATGCCTTAGTAGTATGTCTAGCACTATTGAAGAAAATATTAATGATGGTGGAGAGCAGTTATTAAACTGTGATATTGCTGATACTCTAATAATATTGTTACCAGAAACTTCATTAGCACAAGCAGCTACAGTAGCAAAAAAAATTCATGATCTTATGTTAGGGTTAAAACCCTTTCAACATCCTATTTCTTTATCTATTAGTCAAGCACTTGCTAGCTTAAAACCAAGTGCTACAAATTCACCTAATATGCTAGTTGAAAAAATGGTTAGTAATATTGCTAAATTGCTTTCTCCTAACCAAATTATTAGCGAGTAAAAAAGATTTAAGGATTGAAATTTACTTTTTGAGGAGAAAAAAATGGTAGGAGATAATGATAAAAACAACTTTTTAGCTGAAGAAATAAGTAATCCTACTGAAGAAGCATCAGAGATAGAATTAATTTCCTCACAATCTCCTGAAGCTGCTTCTCCTATAGATAGTGTAGATAATGCTGACCCTAAACAAAATAGTTTTGCTGAATTTCTTAAAACTATCGTGGCTGAAGAGCAACGAATAGCTTTAGCAGATCTTTATGCTGATTATGAATTAATCTTAATGCTACAAAATAATGTAGATTCTTTTGATGAGTCAGACCCTTTAAGCCGTCAAACCCCTGAAAACTCAGCTAAAAAAACATTACTACTACTACATACTGTAACTCAAATATTAAGTAATATTGTAAAAGTGAAACCCGAAGTCCATTATGTAAAAGAAACCCATAGATTACAGAAAAATATTCCATTACCTGTAGAACAATATTATCGAAATAAATCTCCTGAAGTAGATTTAATTAAAGCTTATACTAATCTAGATCAACTTAAATCATTATTAAACAATAGTTTACATGGTCGTCAGATGTATGAGTTATTAGAGTCAATGAATGAGCGTGTTTTACCTCAATATAAAGATTATCTTAAAGGGGTAAGAAGACGTGAAAATGCACTTTCAACAGACTTGATTAATGAAAACCATAATGCTACAGCACCTAAACAACGAACTGATCCAAAAGAAGCTTTAATTTCTTTACGTAAAAGTATTGTTTCTTTAACTAATAGTTTTGCTAAAAAACAAATTAATGATGAAAAAGTTACTAACTTTGTTTTACCTGATTCTATTTTTCTCTTGGATTTTATTGAGTACCTTACACATATAAGTAGCGCTCTAGATAATTTCTTTGAAGGACAACCCTCAGCACGATTAGAAGATCCTTATTTTCGCCGTTTAGAACTAGCTAAACATACTTTTAAGCATCTGCGTACTACAATGAGAGAGGAGCATTTTCAAGAAAAAGTCCACTTACCTTTCTTAAATCTAAAAAGCTTTGTTTATTTTGCAGTAAAAGTGATTAAGGATTTAAATTATTTTAACCCTCTTTTACATCGTAAATATCGTTATTATTTGGAACGTACTGTAATTGATAAACGCTTACAAGAAACTTTTAAGAATATCCCTGAAGAAAACCGTAGGGAAAGACGTTATGTAATTCCTTTACTTTTAGAGCTAAGTCGTTTGTTACGTATGGTTTTAAGAGTTAGCCCAAATAAAGATGATTTAACTAGTTATCAGCTTACTTTCTATTGGTTTAAGCTTATTGAAACAGGGTTACGTCAATTAATAAGCTTCCTAAAATCTTATCCTACTAACGATCCTTTAAGCTCTCGTTTTGATAGTATTTCTTTTACCTTAGAAATGGAGGCTGAAAGAGTATTTGGTAAACGTGGTCATTTAGTCCATCTAAATGAGCTTAGCTCTTTAGAAGAATATATTAAACGTGTAGAAGACAGCTTAGGCATACTTACTCATGTATTACAAGAAAACTACTTAGGATTAGCACAAATTTATATACCTGATTTAACTCGTGAAGACCTTTATAAAGATTATCGTGAAAGATTACACTCTACATTATTACTACGTGAGCATACTTGGTGTATTTGGCAAATTTGTTTACGTGCAGAAAGACAATTAAAAGACCATATTAATAATAAAGGTTCACTAGAGTTTAAACCCTTTTTAACTTCATTATTAAAACGGATTCAAATGTATTTAACAAAGTTTTTACCTAAAGTTTTCTATTCTGATCGAGTAGAATTTAAGCGTACAGTTAACGACCTTTATACTTGTGCTAATTTAATTGCTAATCGCAAAGGTGTACTAGGAGAAACTCATTTATTACAACTATGTGAACGTATTCATGTTTTATCTACATTATTTGCTAGTTTAGCTGAAAATATTCGTAAACGCTCTATTTTACAAAACCGTCCATTTGATGAAGAATCTGCTAAACGTACTTTAAAGAAATATTTACAATCAGGAGAAAAAACTTCATAAACAATTAAAACCGGAAAAACTGGTAATTCACCCAACATACTTTTTAAAGTTTTATCATACCTAAATAAGAAATATTGTAATGATCAGATAATAACTATTTATTTGATCATCACACCAAACAAAAAATATTATTACAACATATTAATGCTTTGACTAGGAGTATAGATTTATGAAACCCTCCCGCCAGCAAATATTTATTTTAGGTATTGCCATATTTTTACTTATCCAATTATTTATTCCCAATATTGCTTATCTTCATAATAACGCTAACAATAATTTTAACATTGGTTTAACTTCAATAATTCGCCCATTTATCCAACAAAGTAGCACAATAAAAATTATTGGTCCAAATGGAGATACTGTTCCTGTAGTTAATGAACAAAGCCAAATTACACTAACTGTTATGGATGGAAATGGTAGACCTATCACTAGTGGTTTAACCTTTGAAACAGACAGCCCTCAAGTGCTCTCTGTTTCAAGTAATGGGATGGTAACAGGTAATCAACAAGGTTTTGCAACTGTTACTGCTAAGATGGGAAGTATGACAGCATCAGCTTTTGTTGCTGTTTCAAAAGTCACCAAAGGAAAAGCTAAAAAAGTTCCTGGTGATACTAAAGTAGACGCTAATGGAGCAATTTATATTAGCGATCCTGTTACTCATACTATCTTTAAAAAAAATACAAATTCATCTGATGCTAACCTTTTTGCTGGGCGTAGTGGGATGCAAGGTAGAGATGATGGCGAAGTATTAAAATCAACATTTGGTGGTCCAATTGGTATTGCTATAGATAATCGCCCTCAAGGTGGGATTTATGTTGCAGATGTTCTAAATAATAGTATTAGAAAAATAAACTTTGATAATACTGTTATTACCCTTCTTGGAAATGGTTCTCAAGGAACAATGGGTGACATAACTGCTTTTACTCAAGCTGTATTTAAGAACCCTCAAGGTATTGCTGTTGATTCTGGTGGTAATCTTTTTATTGCTGATACTGGTAATCATGCTATTTATTTAGCAGATTTTTCCCGTCAAGAAGTACGCTTAATTGCTGGTAGTCCTGGAAACGCTGGAAAGGCTGATGGAAAAGGACGGACAGCAATGTTTAACCGACCTGCAAGCATTTCTGTTAGAGCAAGCTCATCAACATTTTTTGCTACAGCTAACCAAGAAGTTGTTTTAGTAGCCGATACTGGCAATGGAAAAGTCCGTTCAATTAGTAGCGATGGTGAAGTAAAAACCATTGGCCCAATTAATAGCACTATAGCTAATGATGGAATTTTACCTTTAGCAGATAGTGAGTTTACTTTTAATGAACCTTCTGCAATAGAAATAGATGATGTAGGAACCATCTATGTAGTTGAAAAATCTGGAGTTAGACTTATTACTCAAAGTGCAAATGGCTCTCGCCAAGTGATGTCACTGGCTCAAAATTCTAGTATAAATCAAGCCTCAAGTGTTGTTGTACAAGGAACTCAAGCAGTAGTTTTAGATAAAAGTGCAGCAAGTGATGATGATGCTGTAAAAATAGTAACTATTGGTGCCCCTACTATTACTTCAATGAGTAGAGGCACTGATAAGTTAGAAGGTGGTTCAGAAGTAGTTATTAGTGGAAGAAACTTTGCCCCTGAAAGCCTAGTAGTGCTTGGTGATACAGTAATTAATAATGCCATAGTAGAGAGCGCAACTAGAATTCGTATTCCTAATATTCCTAAACAGAATGCTCCTGGAGATAGAACCCTTTCTATTAGAACTCGTGGTGGTGTGGTACAAACTAAATTTAGTATTTTTTCAAAACCTTTTTCAGAACTTAATAATGGTGAAATTACAACTATTGCTGGTGGAGTACCTTTTTTAGGTGATAGTGGTTTAGCAATTAATTCAACCTTTAATGGGCCTCAAGATGTAGCTGTAAATAGTGATGGGGAAATAATTATTTCTGATAGTGGTAGCGGTCGTATTCGTCGTATAGATAATTCTGGGATTATTACTACTATTGCTGGTAATGGTGCAATAAGTTCTAAAGGAGATAATGGTCCTGCTATTAGTGCAAGTATAAATGTCCCTTCAGGAATTGCTGTTGATGGGTCAGGCAATATTATTATTGCTGATTCTCGAGGTCATAGGGTACGCCGAGTTAATGCTCAAACAGGGATTATTACTAGCATTGCGGGTACAGGAGAAAATGACTTTGGTGGTGATGGTGGTCAGGCTACTTTAGCTAGACTATCTTTCCCAACAGGTGTTGCTGTAGATACTGTTGGCAACTTATATATTGCAGATAGTGGAAATAGCAGAATTAGAAAAGTAGACTTAAAAACAGGAATTATTTCTACTGTTGCTGGTAATGGAAAAATAGGCTTTGCTGGTGATGGTGGAATGGCTATAGATGCAACTCTAAGACTTCCTGAACAAGTAAATGTTGATAAAGCAGGAAATATTTATATTGTTGATAACTTCTTATCTAATACAGCTAGTGAACGTATTCGTAAAGTCGATATTAAAACAGGCATTATCAATACCATTGCTGGTAATGGTGCATTTCGTTTTAATGGTGATGATATTCCTGCTCTAAGTGCTGGAATAGATCCTTTTGATGTAGAAATAGACGCGGCTGGAAATGTATTCTTTGCTGATTTAACTAATAATCGTATTCGTAGAGTTGATGCTAAAACAGGAATTATTACTACTGTTGCAGGTGATGGAGTTAATACTTTTAAGGGCGATGGTGGTCTTGCCACTCAAGCTAGTTTATCTAACCCTAATGGACTTGCTATAGATGGCCTTAATAATTTAATTATTGCTGATCAACAAAATAACCGAATTAGAAAAGTAGATGCTAACACCAAAATTATTACTACAATTGCTGGTACAGAATTACCTGTTGGCGATAATGATTTAGCAGTAAAAGCAAATATAGCTGACCCTATTACTCTGCTAGTTGAACCCTCTAATAACATACTTATTGGCGACACAGGAAATAAACGTATACGCCGGTTAGATATTAATTCTGGAATGATTAATACAATTGCTGGTAATGGCAAAATTGAATTTAGTGATAGTGGCCTACCTGCCTTACAAACAAGTATTATTCCTTTTTCAATTGTTCAAGACCCTAATGGTAATATTTTTGTTGCTGACTTTGTATTTAATGTTATTCGTCGTGTAGATACTGCTGGACGTACCACTATAGTAGCTGGAATATTAGGTAAACCTGGCTTTGGTGGAGACAATGGAGCAGCTACTAATGCTAATTTAAGTTCACCTATAAGCGTTGCTCTAGATTCTGCTGGTAATCTTTTTATTGCAGAGCTAGATAATAGTAGAGTTCGTAGGGTTGATGCTCGTACAGGCATTATTACTACTGTTGCAGGTAATGGCATTATAGATGTTACTGGTGATGGTGGTCAGGCTACTAGTGCTAGTTTGTTCTTACCAAGTGCTATAACTATAGATCGTAACAATAATTTACTTATCTTGGATCTAGCCGGTAATATCATCCGTCGAGTTGATGCTCGTACAGGGATTATTACTAGAATTGCTGGAAATGGGGATGTTGGTTTTTCTGGTGATGGTGGTTCTGCATTACAAGCTGCTTTTAACTTTGCTTTTGGTCTTACTACAGATAATGCTGGAAATATTTTTGTTGCTGACACGGTTAATAACCGTATTCGCCGTATAGATACAAATGGAATTATTAGCACTGTAGTAGGTAATGGTGATGGTGATTATACAGGTGATGGAACATCAGCAATTAGAGCAAGCCTAAATCGCCCTAAAGGAGTAGCACTAGATTCTGCTGGTAATTTATATATTGCAGGTGGTTTTAATAATGCAATTCGTATTGTAAAAGGCATGGGTGCTGGTGGGCCAAGAGGTGATTTTAATCTTTCAATTAATCCAACCACACAAAATATTAATGCTGGCCAATCAACAACTTTTACAGTTGGAACACAGGCTATTAGTGGTTTTGCTCAACCAATTAATCTAAGTGTTACTGTAAATCCACCTAATAGCGGCATTACAGCTAGTTTTTCTAACAGTACAATTTCTGCTGGTAGCAACTCAGCTTTAACAATTAATGTTGCTGGTAATGTTCCAACAACTAATTTTACTCTTAATATTACTGGCAGTTCTGGGCAATTTATTCGCAGTCAAACAGTTAACCTTAATGTTACTGGTGTTGTCCAAAGAGATTTTAACCTAACAGTTAACCCAGCAAGTCAAAATGTAATGGCAGGTGCTACAACTAGCTTTACAGTTGGAGTTGAAGCCATTAATGGTTTTTCTCAACCAGTTAGTTTAGCTGCAATGGTTAATCCTGCTAATAACTTTTCTACTTCTTTTACTCAAACTAATGTTAATCCAGGTAATAACACTAGCTTAACAGTTAGCGTTCCTGCTAATACTCCTAACTCTAGTACTACAATCACTATAACAGGTACATCAGGGCAATTAGTTCGTAGTCAAATGGTTACAATTATTGTTGGCACTGTAGGGGGTACACCAACAATTAGCCGAATTAATGACCAAACAGTAAAACCAGGAGATATGTTAGTAGTACCTATTTCTGCAACAGACCCTGATGGAAATAATGGCTTAAAACTAAGCCTGACTACAGCACCAAACTATGTAACTTTATCTGACGATGGCGGCGGCAAAGGCAGAATTACTATTGCTCCAAGTGCAACAGAAAACCAAAGTGGGCGTGTAGTTGTAAGAGTACTTGATTCAAGTGGTTTGTTTTCAGAGGCTTCTTTTAATATTACATTAGCTAACTTAACAATCACCAATGCTCAATTTGTTAAGCCTAATTTGACTATTTCAGGAAATGGTTTTGGTACATCTGGAGCAATGGTTCAGGTAAATAATGTAAATATTAGTCAAGCTATTGCTAGTCAAACTAACACAGTAATAACTCTAAAAGGAAATAAGAAAAAATTAAACCTAAAGAAAGGACAAAACACTGTTACAGTAACTATTAATGGAGCAACCGCAAGTTTTAATTTTAATTTCTAAGTAAAAACTTTTTGAAAGAAGTCTAAGGTAAGAACTCTTGGATAAGCTTAACAAGCTCTTTTAGCTTTACAGGTTTACTAATATAGGCATTAGCACCAGCTGCTATACAACGTTCTCTATCTCCAGGCATAGCCAAAGCAGTAATAGCGATAATAGGAATATGTGCTAATTTCTGATTAGAACGTATAAGTTGAGTAGCTTCTAGCCCGTCCATATTTGGCATTTGAATATCCATTAATATTAGGTTTGGCATCTTTTCACTAGCTATTTCAATAGCTTGGCTACCATTACGAGCAACTATTATTTTATATTTTTTAGCTATTAAATATTCTGAAATTGTATCTATATTAATTTCATTGTCTTCTACTAGTAGAATTAAAGGTAAATCTTTTTGTTCTTCTAACTTAGTTTTTGAGTCAACTCCATTTGCTACTATTGCTTTTTTAATTGAATTAAGTACCTGTAACCTAGATACAGGTTTAACTAAAAAGTTAGCTGCACCTAAAGACATTCCATACTCTTGTTCATCAATAACAGAAATAATAACTACAGGTATTTCTTTAGTTAGAGGTTGAGACTTTAACCCTTTAAGCACATCCCAACCGCTTATATCAGGAAGTTCTATATCTAAAAGAATCACATCTGGTTGTGATTTAGAGGCAATATCAACAATATCTTTTCCTTGTGGATAAATATTTACTTCTGCACCTATTGCAGTTAAATACCTAGCTATTTGTTCAGAATGTGTAGGGTTATCTTCAATTATAAGTGCTTGTTTGACAGTTATTTTTTCTAAAATACTATCTATAGCCATTTCTCCAGAGGGCAATGAAGGCTTGTTTGAATTCCAGGGCAGTAAAACAGTAAAACGGCTACCTTTATCAACTTCACTTTCTACTGAAATACTACCTCCTAATAGCTCTACCATTCGTTTAACTAAAACTAATCCTAGCCCTGTCCCAGAATGTTGACGGGCTAAAGAGCTATCTAATTGAACAAATGGTTGAAAGAGTTGAGATAAATTTTCTTTTGATATTCCTATTCCTGTATCCCAAACAGTAAATCTCACTTTTTGCTTTTCTATTTCACTAGCTATTTCTAAACCAACTTGTCCCCCATTAGGAGTAAATTTAACAGCATTAATTAAGAGATTTACTAGAATCTGTTTTAATCTACGTTCATCTGCCTGTAAGGTAGTGGCAACATTATCAGAAGAAGTAAACACTCTAATTTGTTTTTTACTAGCAGCTTCTTTTACAATACAAATACTTGCTTGACAAACTAAGTCAATAGAAACCAAGCCTAGTTGTACTTCCAATTTTCCAGCTTCTATCTTAGATAAATCCAAAATATCATTAATAAGTTCTAGTAGGTGTCGGCCACTTTCTTCAATTGTGTTTAGGGATTTGCGTTGTTTTTCTGTAAGTGTTCCATAAACTTCTTCTTGTAGTGCTTCAGAAAGGCCAAGAATAGCATTTAATGGGGTTCGCAATTCATGACTCATGCTTGCTAAAAATTCATCTTTTAACTTATTTACTCTTTCTAATTGATTATTAGCAAAACTTAAGGCAGATGTTCTTTCTTCAACACGTTTTGCTAACAAAGCTCTTTCTTCTTGAAGTTGTAACTCAGCATGTTTACGCTCAATAAACTGCCCTACTTGATTACTAATAGCTATCATCATATTAACAAGATCAATATTATGTAGTTTTATTTCTCTAGAAAAAAACTCTATTATCCCAGAAACCTCCTCTCCAAGCATAATAGGAAATCCCATCATTGAATTTAATCCAATCTTAGTTGCAATAGAAAACCTAAGAAAATCTTTATTAGCATGGGCTAAGTCTGTTCTCCATATTGGCTTGGCAGTTGCCATCATATGTCCAAGAATGCCATGGTTATAAGAAAATATAATTTGTTGATTAACTTTGCTAAATTCATCTTTTTCAATATTTGTAAGACTAGGTGATTGCCAAGTTTCTATATGCTTTAATGGTGCGTTAGGCTGAGTAAGCCAAAGCCCACCTATATCCCATCCTAAGTTTTCACAAATTATTTGAAGAATTTTTAAGGCAACACTTTTTAGACTATCAGAACCCGCTAATAAACGAGCTACTGTATACTGTATTTCTAAGCATTGTTCTGTAAGTTTTCGCTGAGAGATATCTCGAAGAAAGCCCTCTACTCCTATAGGCTTTCCTTGGTTATTAACAAGTAATCGCGCACTAGTAGAAGCATAAAAAGTATTTCCATTCTTATTTTTTAGTTTTACTTCTAAATCTTCTACACTTCGTTTTTCCTTTAGAGTTTTTATAAATAATTCTTTTTCTTCTAAATTTGTATATATAATCCCAACATTATTTCCTATAAGCTCATTAACTTTATAACCATAGCGTTCTACAGAAAGACTAATCATAGAAATAATTCCTTGATTATCTGTTCGGTAAAAAATATCTTGGATGTTTTCAAAAATTTCCCGAATTTCTCTTTCACTTTTTTGTAAAGCTTCTGTTCGTTTTATTAGCTCTTGGTTTGTTGCCAATAAACTCTCTTTTGTATATTCAAGTTCAGCATTTTTTTGTTCTAATTTACTAATAAGTCTTTCATTATAAGTCTTTAGTAAGTCCAACTCTGCAGGCTTTTCTATAATAGGTAATAGATATTTTTTGGACTTTTCCACTACTTCATCAATAGCTGCAAGAAGAACCTTGATTGAAGCAGGTTTTCTTATAAATTTATCTGCACCAACTTCTAATGCAAACTTTTCATCACTAGCAAAAGTATAAGAACTTGTATAAAAGATTAATGGAATACCTCCAAACTCACTGCTTTTACGTATTTCAACACATAAACGATACCCATCCATGTTAGGCATTAGGATATCTGAAATAATTACATCTACTTTTTCTTGTTTTAGAGTTGCTAGTGCTTCTACTCCATCAAATGCTTCTACTATATCTAAACCCTCTGCTATTAAGGCTACCCTTAGTAGCTTACGGTTTATTTCATTATCATCAACAATTAACACTCTCATAAAGCCTGTTTCCTTAGCATTAATCAATAGTTGAGACTGTTTTGCAAAATAGCTTCAATTTGTTTAGGTAAATTTCGAGTATTTATAGGTTTAGAAATATAACCATCACAACCTGCTTGAAAGGCTTTTTCCTCATCTCCTTTCATAGCAAAAGCTGTTAAAGCTACAATAATAATATGTTTAGTACTTTCATCTGTTTTTAGTTTTTTAGTTAGTGTTAAACCATCCATTCCAGGAAGCCCAATATCCATTAGAATTAAATCTAGTTTTGTATGTTTAATTACTTCAATAGCATTTTCTGCATCAATTGCTTTATATACGTTATAGCCTTCAAACCCCAGTAAATCGGAGGTTAGTTTTAAGTTAATAGGATTGTCATCCACAACAAGAATACTAGTTGGCATTAAAAACTTTTCCCCTTTCTAACTAAAGGTAATAAGACACTAAAAACACTACCAGTATTAATATTACTTTCAACCCTAATCATACCTTTTTGTAGTTCAACAAGTTTTTTAGTAAGAGCAAGACCTAAACCTGTCCCTTGATAACTGCGTGATGAACTAGAATCTAATTGTTGAAATTCTACAAATAGTTTTCCAAAATCTTCTTTTCTAATACCAATACCATTGTCTATGATTTGTAACTGCATATAGTTATCATTTTGTGGGTATAAAGTAATTTTTACTTGTCCATTATCGTCAGTAAACTTGATAGCATTGGAGAGAAGGTTATAAAGAACTTGTTTAAATTTTTGTGGATCAAGTTCTACTAAACCTATTTCTGAAGAAATATCTATATCAATAGTTATATTTTTTTTCTTTGCCACAGGTTTAAGAACAGAAAATACTTCTTCAATAACTTCTTTTGGAAAAAAAATGTCTAAAGATAAAGTGATTTTGCCTGATTCAATTTTTGCTAAATCAAGAATATCATTTATAAGCTGTAATAAATGTCTACCACTAGTTAAAATATCATTTAAGTATTCACGTTGCTTATCATTTAAAACGCCTGGCTTTTCATCATAGAGAAATTCTGAAAACCCAATTATACCATTTAGCGGAGTTCGTAATTCATGAGACATATTAGCAAGAAATTCACTTTTAAGCCTGTTTGCTTCTTGTATTCTACGATGTTGCTCCTCTTCAGTTTTTCTACGTATTTCTTCTAAAAGTTTACGTTCAGTAATGTCTCTGATAGCAGCCATTACCAAAATACCTTCCTTAGTTTCTAATGGGCTTAAACTAATTTCAGCAGGGAATTCAGTTCCATCCTTACGTCGTCCAGCAAGATCGCGACCTGCACCCATTGGCCTTGTGTTAGGTTGAGCAAAATAGTCATTACGATACTTAATATGGCTTTTGTGTAATTGTTCAGGCAAAAGAATTTCAATAGGTTTGTTTAGCAGTTCTTCTCGTTTATAAAGGAAAAGTTTTTCGGTTTGAGCATTAACCAGAACTATTTGACCTGTAGGGTTTACAATCACCATTGCATCAGGGGCAAATTCCAGTAAGCCACGAAATTTAGCTTCAGCATTTTTACGATCTGTTATATCACGGATCGCACTCATTGCTAAAAACCCTTCTTCAGTCTCTAATGGGCTTAAACTAATTTCTACTGGAAATTCTGTACCATCTCTACGTTTACCATAAAGCTCAAGTCCTGCTCCCATTCGACGGCTCTTAGGCTCATCAAAATAATTTGTTCGATAGTTTAAATGATTATGACGGAAACGATCAGGTAACAAAATTTCTATAGGCTTACCTATTAATTCACCTTTTGGATAATCAAATAATTGCTCTGCTTGACTATTAACAAGCACAATACGTCCTGTATTATTAATCATAACTATTGCATCTGGTGTAGATTCAAGTAAGCTTTGAAACTTAGCTTCAACTATTTTTGCATCTCTTAGCACCTTAAGATGAGTTATATCTTTTTTAGTAATAACTATATAACTTGGATTACCTTGAGTATCTCTAACTAACTTTTTGGAAATATCAACATAAACTATAGAATTATCTTTTTTTCTTCTTATCGCCTCATAAATAAAACTACCATTTTCAATAGTTTGCTCAATTGCTTTTTTAGTACTTTTTATTTGATCTATAGGAATAAGAAGCTCTTGAACAAAGCTACCCATAGCTTCTTCTGATGTATAACCAAAAACAGCTTCTGCTCCCTTATTCCAGAAAAAAATTTTACCATCTAACCAAATAACAATAACTGCATCTGGTATTTGTTCTATTAGTTCAGTAACAAAATCAGTATTCATTTGAGGGGGTTCCAGCGCTTTTTATTTATCAAGTAATTTTATATTGATTAAGTATAAGCTATATTTAGGTTATCCTTAATTAATATTTGTTAATTGATAGTTATCTTAATACTTATGATAAGTAAAATCTACTTATCAACCCTTATGTTTGGAAAAACTTAAATAAGTAACTTATTATTAAGATATTTAAAGAGATTAATACTAGAATTATAACTTAGATACGCTTAAGCATACCCTAACTAAATAAATAAGCTTTGATGTAAATATAGAAGTACAAAATAGGTTAGCAGTCAAACTAATAGGGTTAGGAAAGTATTAACTCAATCTAACATTCGCTGTGAGCCAAACCAATCTATTGCATCTGTAATAGCTTTTTCTAAAGGACTAGGTTTATACCCTAATTCTTTAATAGCCTTTTCAGAGGAGAATTTATAATTCTTACAATAGGCATATTTAACAGTAATACTATTAACTAATGCTTCACGCTTAGTTATTTTTTCTTGAATATCTCCTAATAGTCCAAAAATAATTGCAAAGGCTTTTGGTAGTTGGAGTTTAGGAGCCTCAACACCTGCAACTTTGGCTATTAAGTGAATCGCATCATGATAGGACATATTTTCATTACCAAGGATGTAGCTTTGGCCTGTTTTACCCTTTTGCCAAGCTAGTATCATTCCTTTACACACATCTCTTACATCTACAAAATTATTATATCCATTTGATGTAGTTGGGAGTTTTCTTTTTATTACATCAATTATAAATTTCCCTGAACTAGGCTTTGGATCATATGGGCCAAACATATAAGTTGGATTAACTATAACTGCATCTAACCCTTTTTTAGTAGCTTCTATAACCATTTGTTCGCTTTTATATTTGGTAACCGAATATCCATCATCAAGCCCAAATTTATCAAAATTCCAAGGCTGTTCTTCAGTAACAGGTTCTCCTGTTTCAGAAATTGCTCTAGCAACAACAGAAGAACAATGTACAAGTCTTGGTACTTTTGCCTCTTTTACAGCATTGATTATATTTTGAGTTCCATCAATATTAGTTATGATTTGTTCTGGTGTAGGATGTTTCTTAAAGCTTATTTGTGCAGCACAATGAAACACCACATCTGAGCCTAGTAGAGCTTGATTTAATGCTTTTTGGTCACTTAAATCAGCATCTACCCATTCAATAGGAAATTCAGCTAAATGCTTAATAATACTTCCTTTCCTTTTTGTACATTGCACTTGATGCCCGTTTTTAATTAATTCTATAGCTAGATTTGAGCCTACAAGCCCTGATGCTCCTGTTATAGTTGCTTTCATAACTATCCTTATATAACCCTATTATTGTGCTTTGTCTAATTTACTATTAGTAGGACTAATACGATTAGGTTTTACCCATTCATCCCACTCATCTCCATAATTTAGATAATGAATAAAATAGGTAAATCCATCAGCTTTTTTAATAACAGCTTTGTACTTCTTACCTTTCCATGTAACTAATACTTTTTCCCCAATTTGATAAGTCAAATTTTTGCTAGAACTACTATTAGTAAGGTCAACTGTTTTAATTTGATTGGCATTAACCCACTCATCATCTGTTTTATCATAACCTATATAATGTACTTTTATTTGCGAGCTATTTACCGCAATTATCCTAGCAGGATAATTGCGGTTACTTGTTTTTACTTGTACATATGTGCCAATTCTAGAATCTGTTTTTTTATTGCTGTTAGAAAGTGCTAAAGAAGGGCTAAAAGTCCCTGTAGTAACAAACTGAGCATGCTGATTTTCGCCAAATAGCATATCCATTTTTGTATAAGCAGCTAATTCTTCAAGGTTTATCTGTCCATCATTATTAATATCAATGCTATGTTCTCCAGAAAGTGCATCTAGTAGACAATCGCTAAAAGTCCAATTCCCTGTTGAACTTTCATTAAAATCAGATGAAGTAAGACTTGCATAAGAAATTTTTGATTTATAATTTTCTAGATTTTTAACTAAAGCACCAGAATAACAACAGTCTGCTGTTAAAAATACTTTGTTCCCATTAAAATACTCTTCAATAGTGCTAAAGATAGAACTTACCTTCCATCCATCTATATTTTTACTAGCATCATAACTAGCAAAAAATGTTTCTTTTCCTTGCTCATAACCATGCCCACAATAATAAAGAAAAAGAAAATCTTCAGGATTTGTTTGTTTTAGTAAATCAATCATAGACTTTTGAATATTGTTACTAGTAGCAGATTTATCCTGTAAATAAATAATCTGAGAAGGTGAAACCCCAATAGACTTAAAGTAATTAACTAAAGAAACATCTCTACGGTTTTCCTTTGGGAATGAACTAAAATTCTTACTATCTTCCCATTCTAAAACCCCTACAACAAAAACCCAGGTTTTAACTGAATTGATTTTATTATCCGACACAGCCACTTTTTCTTTAGCAACATTGCTATTAGGAAATAAAAACATAAGACCTGATATGATGAGTATTTTCAAATAGTTAAGAAGCTTTACAATGTATTTTGTTTTCATAAAATATTATTTTTTCTATATTTTTTGAATGTCTAATCTTGAAAAAGTAGGCTAGGTTAGGCTAAGAACGAAAAAACTTACCTATGTTATCAATAGCCTCTTGGCCTTCTACAAGTTTATCAGCAAAAGCATGCCAGACATGCCACATACCTTCCCATACTTCAAGCGTTACATCTACACCAGAAGCTTTAGCCAATTTTGCCAAACGAGTTGAATCATCAAGCAAAATTTCATCAGATCCTACTTGTATTAACATGTCTGGTAAAGCTTCAAGATTAGCAAATAAAGGCGATGCTAAAGGGTTTTTAGCATCACTACCTGCTAAATAAAGCAAAGCTAGGTCTGTAAGTTCTTTTGATTCTAACCAAGGATCTATTTCTGAAAGAGTTGTTAAAGATTCTCCTGTAGCGGCTAAGTCTGTCCAAGGTGAAATTAATGCTATTCGTTTTGGTAAACTTTCTTGAGCATCACGTAGCGAAATTACTGTAGCTAAAGTTAGTCCACCTCCGGCTGAATCCCCACAAATAAAAATATTATTATTTGAAAAACCTTGTTGAATTAACCAACGATAAGCTGAGCAACTATCTTCTATTGCTGAAGGAAAGGGATGTTCAGGTGCAAGTCTATAATCTAGTAATAGCACTTTAGCTTTTGTAGAAGCTGATATCCTAGAGGCTAAAGCTCGGTGAGTATTTGGAGAACCTAACACATAAGCACCACCATGAAGATATAGCACTACATGGCTTTTATCTATATTTGGAGCAATAACCCATTCGGCTTTTATACCATTAATTTCTATTTTTTCTATTTCAGTATTTGGAAATAGTGGAATTTTACTAGCCATTTCTTCATAACTAGCTCGTGCCTCTTGTAGAGTAGGCAATGGTGGGGCATTCTTTCTTTCTGTTAAATAGCTGCGAATTTCTAAAGCAATTTGACTCATTAACTAATTCCTCCTAATTAGGTCTTAAACCTAAATTTAGATATTAAACTCTAAAGTCCTAACAAAAGCATTATCTGCGTTAGCTAGTTCTAATTGTCCCATTGTTTTATAAGCCTCAGCACGGTTTTTGTAAGCTACAGAATATTTTGGGTTTAACTCAATAGCTTTAGAATAATCTTTAATAGCTAGTTCCAATTGCCCTCTATTATGGTAAATAGTAGCCCGACCATTATAAGCTTTGGAATTCTTAGGATCTAGTTTAATAGCTTTATTAGAATTATCTAAAGCTATATCAATTTGTCCTAGCTTAAAATAAGCTAAAGCTAGGTTATGATAAGCATCTGAATAAGTTGGGTCTAATTCTAGTACCTTAAAATAGTCATTAATGGCTTTATAAAAAAGACCTTTTTGATAATAAGCAAGCCCTCTATTAAAGAAGGCATTTATATAATTTGGATCTAGCTCTATTGCTTTAGAACAACTAGAAATAGCCGCTTTTAGCCATTTTTTATCACAATAAGCAACTCCTCGATTGTTATAAGCTAGAGCAAATTTTGGGTCTAACCTAATAGCTTTATTGTAATGATAAATAGCTTTACCTAAAAGCCCTTGGACATAATAAATATTTGCACGGTTATTGTAAGCTAATGAATAATTTGGATCTAGCTCTATTGCTTTATTATAGCTTGCTAGAGCCTCTTTTAGTTGCCCTTTATCAAAAAAATCATTTCCCAAGTTTTTATAAGCAGTTAAAACTATAATATTTTTAGAGTATGTTTCTTTATCAAGTTCTATGGCTTGAAGAAAATAAGAAATAGCTTTTTCATATTTGTTTTCTTCAAAGCACTTTTTACCTAAATTATAATAGTCTTCAGCATTCATAGACATTGCAGCTAATAGCCTCCTATAAATATTAAGTAAATATAACAAAAAAGGGTACTGATTAAAGTACCCTTTTTAAGAAAAATTATTTTACTAAAGCCTAAAATCTAAAACGCAATTGGCATTCAAGACGTCTTGCTTCACTAGCAAAATTAGCTTGACCAAAAATTGGTGAGGCTAAAGAGCCTGAAAAATTACCTAAATTAGTGCGGTTAAGTAAATTAGAAGCTCTGATAGTTAAAGCTAAGTTAAAGCGTTTATCACTAGCACCAGCTTCACCAAAACCACCGCCTCTTCCACCACCACCGCCAGGGCCACCACCACCAGGGCCACGACCTCCACCAGGAGCCCCACCAAATCCACCTGCTACCATTGGACCACCAGCTTGGTTAGTAGTATTAGCAGTAGCACTTTTTGGTTTATCACCAAAAGCAAAATTTCGACTAATAGATAAGCTTAATGAAGCAAAGCCAGGGCCTTGGCCTAAATTACGTGGAATTATAGCCTCTCCTATCTTAGGATTTGGGTTAAATGTACCAAATTCATTAGTAATAGCACCTGGTGTGCCTGGTGCAGCAAAAGAAGGTCTATCAGTAAAACGAGTATCACCATTGCTATCTCGTCCTGTAGTAATATCAAAAGGACGACCAGAGCGAATTATTAAAAATGGGCTAAGACGAATACCATAAGGAAGAGTAACATTACTACCTAGAAAAACTGCATGTTTTGTTTGTAATGAACTACGACCATATTCAGTTTCTAAATTGTAACTATTAGAAGGAAAACTATTTGCTCCATCAGCATTACTATCAATTTTGGTAAATGAATAGTTAGAAAAGAATGTAGCATTACCTAAACGGCGTGATAGCCCAATACGAAGTTGATGCATTCTAGAAATTCCGCTACCTTCGTAAAGATAAATATCTCCAAGATCATTGCCTAATGGACGAATACCTGAACCACTAACTCCAGTAAAAGTACCTGGAAGTGGAGCATTAATATTACGTGAGCGTAACAAGTGATTACTACGGGCATAAAGGTAATTAACACTAGAGCTTAATTTATAAGGTAATGTTTGCTCTACACCAATTGCAAATTGCATTACATAAGGTGCTTCTAATTCTGACTCAATTTGTCTACGAATAGGGCGAATTGCATTTAAATTAGACAAATTTGGAATATTTGGAAAAAAGTCAGGGTTTGTAGCAATAAACTGAGTGATATGGTTTCCATCTAAACGACGAGTATCTAGAGTTAAAGAATCATCAAAACGATCATAAAAGATACCAAAACCCCCTCTGATTACTGTAGCTAACCTATTGTTATTATTTGTGTTATTTGTGCTAGTACGTGGAGAGTAAGCAAAAGCTAGTCGTGGAGCAAAATTATATTTAGCACCTAGATTAGTTTGTGCTTCATATCTAAGGCCAGCAGAAATAGTTAAATTTTGTTTTGCTCTCCATTCATCTTGTAAGAAAACACCTACATCATATTGATTAACTGAAACAAAAGGATCACCTGAATTAATTGAAAATTGAGAAGGACGATAACCAGGAAGGCCTAAAAGTGTTCTACGCAGTTGCTCTAGGCTAGTAATATTGCTGCCAATAGGACGACCACTAGAATCACGGTTAACATCTCCAGCAAAACTATAACTTCCACCAAAATTTTCTGTATTACTAGTATTAAGTCTACCACCACGTAAACGAACACCTGTTTTTAGAGTGTGTTTACTTAATGCAATAGAAACATAGTCTTGAAGTTCAAATCTTTCTTCATTACGACGATTACGCCCTACTTGAGCACCACCACCAAAAAAAGAGCCTAAAACATTTAGTGAAGGTGAAGAGTTATCGCCCATTGATTCTGAATTTTGTTTTGTTAACTGCAAACGTACTTCATTTATTACTCTAGGGCTTATGATTGTTGTAGCAGTAAAATTTAGAACATTAATTCTTACTGTATTATCAAAACCACGAGAAGCTAAAGAAAAATTACCAATACCTTGGTTTTCGCTATTTATCTCAGTAAAACTATATCTAGAAACAAAAGTAGTTTTTTCATTTAGTTGGTAATCAACACGAGAAGAAAAATTAGTTGATCGTTGTGGGGTTAAGATAACAGTAGAAAATGGAACAGGAAATAAATTTGAGTCAAGAATTGTAGCATTAACAGAAGTGTTTTCATCTGTTTCACGACGTTCAAAGTCTACAAAAAAAGAAGCTTTTTTAGGTTTAATTGCCCCTGATAAGTTACCGCCAAAGCGCCTAACTTGAAGTGGAGCACGAAAAGGAGCAAAAGCATTACGAGCATTTAAGCTTTCATCATTAAAGTTAAAAAAAGCTTCTCCATGAAGTTGATCAAGCCCTGGTTTAGTCAAAATCTCAATACGACCAAAACCTAAGCGATCAAATTCAGAAGAAAAAGGATTAGTGTTAATACGGATTTCTCTAATAGAGTTTCTTGGTGGGAGTCTAAGACCATTAAAACCATCAACAAAAAGTTGTGCCCCATTAGGGCCTGCGGCGGGGCCTGCTAATTCTTGTAATGCATTTGCTAGTTCATCAGGATCTTCTGGTAATGCTTCTAAGTCTTTTCCTTTTAATACTATCGCTGAAGCATTATTTTCTGATGAAAGGCTTACAGGAGAGCTAGAGTCAACTGTTATTTGTTCTGTAACACTAGCTATAGATAAACGTACTTCAAGCGGAGCAACAATAGATTTTTCTACCTTAAAAGGTTCGCTTTCATAAGGATTAAACCCAATTACAGAGACTTTTAAGAGATAAGTTCCAACACTTACACCTGAAAATTCAAAGTCTCCCTTTTCTGATGAAACAGTTTGAAGACTTTTGCCACTAGATTCAGTTAAAGTAACATCTGCCCCAGCTAAACTAGCACCTGATTCATCTAGAACTTGGCCTTTTACTTTCATCCCTTGTTTTGGTTGTGCATAAGTTGTTGTAACCAAACAAAGAACCAGACAAGTTAAGCCTATTAAACTACTACTTTTTAGAAACAGTGTTTCTAAGTAAGATATTATTTGTTTCATGAATTCACTCCTAGCTACTAATAAACCTATAATTATCAATAAATTATTGTGGGCCAAAATCACCAAAACCACCACCTGCACCAAGACCTGGCCCTTGTTGTGGATTATTAGGGATACGAATTTTCATCACAAATAAGGCTTTTATTGATTTTCCATCATCTAGTTTAGGTCCATTAGAAACTATAAAGTCTCCTACTTTTAACTCATTTAAATTAATTACTGGAGAATTACGTAGTCTTTCCATCATTGCTTCAGGGTTAAACATTCCCCTTTGGCGTTGCCCACCTTGACCTGCTTGACCACCTGCTTGACCACCTGCTTGACCTTGTGGGTTTTGTCCTGGATTTTGATTAGCTTGAGATGGAGTTTGCCCAGGTTGATTAGGTTGGCCATTAGCACCTGCACCTTCTTGTCTTTGAGTAAAAGCATCATCAGCTAGTCTACGTAAAAGGGTTTCTGGATTTATTTGAATTATTGTTTCTCGTTCACGAGTTTTGACAGTGATTTCTTGTTTTTCCAAGTTAATTGCAGAGATTTGGCCAAAGGTTGGGCGAGGAACATCACCAGTAATTAAAAATTCTGCCTTAAAAGTTTGATTGTCGGCGCTTCGTTCACCACGACCAAAAATATTATCACCTACTTTAATTTCACTAGCAGGTATTGTTTTTGAAGCAGTAAAATCAATTGATCCAGGAGGATAACGGCGAATGTCTGCTTGTCCAGCAATGGTTAAGTTAATAAAATTGCCATCGCGTAGCTTTAAGGTAAAACTTTCTCCATTTATAGCAGTGATTTCGCCTACAATGCCTCGACGTTGCCAATTTTCTCTATCTCGTTGATTACGCTCAGCAATAGATGTAGCACTCATTAGTACCAATTGTTTTGCTTCTACTGTATTAGTAGTTTCTAGGTTAGTAGTATTTCTTGCCCAAACGCGATCACCAAGTAAAATATCTCTAAAAGTAATTGCTTCAGCACCATCTAGATTTTTGGCATCAGGAGCAACTCTTTTGCAAACTGTATCTTTAGTAAGATTAACCCGAAATTCCTCTTTAAGGGTCTTGATTACAAGCCAATTTTGTTCTTTATTAATTTCTTTTACTTCACCAAGAATACGAGGGGCAGTTGTTGAAGCCGTTGGTGGAGTTGTTGAAGAGGTGTTTTGAGCTAAAATGTTTTGACTTAAAGTAAAACAAATAAGAAACATAAAAGCAATTAAGCGCATTTTTAATTCCTCCTAACTTTGGTTTTGTTGCTCAGATTAGGACTTAATTTTCTCATTACAAGTTTCAAATTTTAGTCTAGATTTTCTATAAATTTATTGTCTTTAATGAGTTTTATTATTAATAAAGCCTGCAAGACTAAAGGAATTTTCTTGGCAGGCTTTACGATTTTAATACACAGCAAGTTTACTAGATTTGCAAAAAGCTAGCTACTAAGCTACATCGGCTTCTTGTCGTAATTTCTCAGCTTGGTAATGAGTGATTAAGGCTTCTATTAAATCACCTATTTCACCGTCCATAAAAAGATCTAGTTGATGTACAGTGTATCCAATACGGTGATCTGATATACGGTTATCCTTAAAGTTATAAGTACGAATCTTTTCACTACGATCACCTGAGCCAACTTGCTGACGACGTTCAGCAGAAATAGCATCTTGTTGCTTTTGATGCTCAACTTCTAGTAATCGTGACCTTAGCACCCGCATAGCTTTTTCCTTGTTTTTAATTTGAGATTTCTCATCTTGACAAGAAACTACAGTATTAGTAGGGATATGCGTTAACCTTATTGCTGAATAAGTGGTGTTTACAGATTGTCCTCCTGGCCCAGATGAACAAAAAGTATCAACACGAACATCTTTCATATCTATATGTACGTCTACATCTTCGGCTTCAGGCAGTACAGCAACAGTGATAGCAGAAGTATGAATACGACCAGAGCTTTCTGTTTGTGGTACACGTTGTACACGATGCACGCCTGATTCATGCTTAAGTTTAGAATAAACTCTATCGCCTTCAATCATTGCAACAGCTTCTTTAAGTCCACCTAAACCAGTTTCTGAAGAATCTAAAACTGTCATTTTCCAACGTTGGCGTTCAGCATAACGAGCATACATACGTAGTATTTCAGCAGCAAATAATGCAGCCTCTTCACCACCTGTACCAGCACGAACTTCTAATAACACGTTTTTCTCATCATTAGGATCTTTAGGTAGTAATAACACTTTTAAGTGTTCTTCTGCTTTAATTAGCTTTTCTTCAACACTAGCAACTTCTTCACGAGCCATAGCTAACATATCTGGATCGTCTGATTCAGTTAATAACTGGTTTGCTTGTTCTAGATCATCTTGCAAAGTTTTATACTGACGATATTTACTGACAACCTCATCTATTTCGCGATGCTGTTTAGCAATCTTAGTATACTTACTAGGATCAGCTATAACTTCTGGATCGCTCATTTGGTTGGTTAAGTCTTCAAATTTTTGTTCAATAGATGCTAATTTTTCAAACATAATTTTGCCCTCTTCAAAGATAAATCAGTTAAAGGTTTAAACTATTGAGTACAATAAATATTACTTATTAGTCTGCGGCTAAAGCTTCATTAGACTGATTAGCCATTTGGCCACCAAGTTGTAAGGCTTGTTTTAAGGCATAAATTGCCACTTCCAATTGATCATCAGAAGGTTCTTGAGTAGTAATATTTTGTAACCAAAGTCCTGGTGCTGTTAAAACTTTAAATAAGCCAACAGCTAATATATTTTTTGTCTTTAACCCACCATCTTTGGTAGCTAGACATCGGGCAGAAAAACGAATAAATTCATAAGAAACTCCTGCAACTAAAGGAATTAACACTATTCGAGCTAAAAAGTTTAGCCAAAATGAATCAAATTTAATAATTGAAAAAGTAATAATACTTACTACCATAACAATCATTAAGAATGATGTTCCACAGCGAGGGTGTTGACGTGGTTGACGACGGGAATTTTCTACGGTTAAACTCTCGCCAGATTCCCAATTATAAACCACTTTATGTTCTGCACCATGGTATTGAAAAACTCGTCTGATATCTTCCATACGAGAGATTAAAGCAATAAAACCTAAGAAAAGTATCATACGAATAACACCATCTATTAAATTAAATAATAGAGATGGTCGGACAGGACGAGCATAAAATTTTACTGTTTCAAAAGCTTCTTTTGCTTTATCTTGCCAAGTTAATGTATTACTAGGGTTTACTATAGAAGTAGCATTTTGAGTAATTGTTTGTTGTTGATATTGGCTAAAAGTTTCTCCACGAGCGACTAAAAAAATTAAATTAGTTAAAAATAAAGGTAGAAAAAGAAAAATTACTAAGTTAAAAACTATTGCTGGTAAAATAGCAAAAATAGTAGTTTGTGTTTGAGCGCTTTTTGTTGGTGTTCTACCTTCTTTTTCTTCTTCAGCTTCAATGGCAATATTAGCGCTAAAAGTAAGGGCTTTAACTCCAAGCAACATAGAATGTATTAGTGCAACACTACCTCGAATTATTGGAAGTTTTAGAAAAGGAAACTTAACACTATGTGGAGGAATTAGTTCTTGTAGACTAACTATTTGTCCATCAGGTTTACGAACTGCAACTGAATAGGCATTAGGTGCCCTCATCATTACACCTTCAATAACAGCTTGTCCACCTACTATAATGTCTTCTTCTTTCATAAAATCTCCTTAATTAAGCTAGGAAAAGTTACGGATAAAAAGTAAAAACCACAGAGCTATTTAAATAGACGTACTAAAGACGTACTACTTAAATAAGTCTGTGGTTAAGTTACTTTTTAGCTAATGTTTATTTACGGGTTTGGTTGGATAAGCAAATAGGTTAAACCTTTTTGGGCATATATAGAAATACATAGTTTTATTT
>Ga0075163_10001047_pt1 | contig 36792 bp, 37 predicted proteins | sample JI1023141ADNA_FD_71478 | JGI IMG/M metagenome (GOLD analysis project Ga0075163, IMG submission 71478) | Wastewater effluent complex algal communities from Wisconsin, to seasonally profile nutrient transformation and Carbon sequestration -... | ecosystem: Engineered > WWTP > Effluent > Algae...
AGGGTGATACAAGCAAAATCCTGCTCGACCTGTAGTTCCAGAAACGAGCCGTAGAAGTCAACTCCGTCACTGATCTGATTGGCGCTGTATGATTTAGTGCCTGTTTCAAGAAGGGTGTTGGTGGTTGACGCTATTAACGGAGCTGGCTGTTGATACATGCCCGCCTTAAAGACAAATTCAATTTTTACAATCTCCTGGCTTCCGGCCGCCAGCGAAAAAAAATCAATGCCGTTATTTAGTTTTAGATGATTGGTTCTAATCACGTCAATCTTCGAAATTGTCTTAAACGGCGGGGCCTGTGTTCTGTCTATCATCATATGTTTATAGTAATTCTTCTTTCAGTATTTTTTTTGCATAAGGGTAAAAGGTCGCCGGTATAACCACATTAATGCCGGGGGCATTGAGCTCAAAAATGGTAAGTCGGTTTAATTTAAACTTAGATTGTTTTTTGTCAATATTCCAAAGATACACGATCACTTCTTTAAACTTTTCAGGCAGCGGTCCGGTAGTTAATTTAAAGCGTTTGGTGGAACCACTTAAATCGTCAGCCAGCCAGTTAAGGGGCACCTTCTTGTAATAAGAACTATTCCCTTCTGCATCATTCACCTGAAGCACAAGAAACGCTTTAAAGGGGTTAGGGACCTTTAAAAAACTTAATTCAAGATCGGCTTCAATACAATTTCGTGTTGTTAATACTGAATCGTTAAACCGCAGGAACTCAAAAAACTCATCGCTGCCACTGTAGGTTTTTTGAGGTGCCGAGAGACCTGGTATTTCGAGCCTTTTTATGGGTTGTCTTCTTTTTAGCAATACCCGGTGCCACCTAACATCGTAAGCCAGTTCATCATAAAAAGAATGATAAAAAGGTTTTTCACCCATCAGAGCAATAGCGTAGTCGCAGTTCATGTGCATTTGATCAGAGATGTCCATTGTATTAAATGGGGAACCTGCCCTATAATTGGCAAACGCATAATTCATTTCCCTGTTTAAATTTCCAGATAACGTAAAAAAACCTTTGTCTTTTTCATATTCTTTTTTCAAAGATTCAAGGAAGTTATTCGGGATAGTATGATAAAAAAAATGTGTAAAATTATTAAGCTCAAACGACCTGTAAAAGTAAAAAAGACTGACCGTCGAGAAAGAGAACGCAAAAAATGAAGCGGGAATTCTCCCAATAGACTCAAAGAAAAAAACTATACTCAATGCAAAGAAAACATATAAAAACAAACCCGTCCGATCCGTCGGATAATTCACATCCAGAAGTTTCTTTTGTAAGAAAAATGCAGCGATAAGACCACTCAGCATTACCACGTAAAATACCTGCTTTTTATAAATGACATTCAAAGAAAAAGCCACCAGAAACGTGTAAAGACCAAATAAAAAAGCGACAGAAAACAAAATGACGATAGATATCTGAATCCATAAAGCATCAGTCCCAAACAATAAAGACATAAGTGATTTAAAAGTAACATCCCAGTAATCATTGCCCCAACCACTATCCAAAAGTCCTTTTGATTTGTAATAAAATGAAAATTTAATCCAAAAAAACAGAATGGCCGCGTTCAACACAATAAGCATGAGATTCTTACGATCGAAAAAAAGTTTCTTTTTAAACTGGAATAGAACAATAAAAAACAGCAGTAACAGGGATACCATTACCAAGGTAAGATTTGCCGACAAGGCTAATTGAAGACAAACCGAAAAAAGAAACAAAGTCTTGATTTTACTATCATTAAAATAGTCATGTAAACAGGACAATCCTAATACTAAAAAAGCCATGGAGAGTCCATAACCTCGGCACAACTCGAAAAAATCAAGGAAACTGAATGTGAGGATAAAAAAAGTAACCAAAATAATTTTAGAGGACGTTTTACTCAAATGCTTGAAGAAATTAAAAACACCCAAGCAAAGTACGACAAATGCCATGACATTAGGGAGTCTTAGCACGAAAGGATGGCTACCCGCAATACGGTAGGAAATATGTGTTAGTGCGCTATTGAGCACATGGTTATTCGTATACAAATGAGCCTTATAAGGCAAATAATTTCCATTTTGGACATAAAAGAAAAAAGTAGAAGCTTCATCATGGGTAAAAGGAATGAGGAACGCCCTCAAAACAATTACCACGAATACTAGCACACAAATACCGAGGTAAATCATGTTAAAACTATGTCGTGCTCCCTTCATCATTTCAATCCAACAGATAATTCTGGTGTTTATTGTATTTTTCTAAGGTGCGGATGCCGGAAGAGCTAATATGCTCAAACTCTTTATCGCAGAAAATATTGACAATCTTAATACCAGGCATCAACTCCTGAATGTAGCGGTATTGGTTTTGTTCATATTGAAAGTCTGTCGAATTCCTTAATCCACGAATCACCACAACATCTTCACCCAAACTACTCACAAAATCAGTAAGCAGCCCGCCATACTCTTCGATTTGCCGATTCCTGATCGATTTTGGAACTCCCCAGTTACGAATGGTTTTATCCGGATTATTCCCAAAAGCGATAATCACTTTATCGAAAATTTTTTCAGCCTTTTGTAAAACGTTGTAATGCCCTTTGTGAAAGGGATTAAAACTTCCTGGAAATACTGCAATTTTCGGTAAAAATGCTTCCAGATAACTTTTGTTCATATCCGAATTACTTTGGGTCCCCAAAAATTTTAAACGGGCCTTCTTGTATTCTTTAAAATTTAACGATTGATGTAATTTAAATTGCTCCATTTCATGCTGAATACACACATGCAACGACTGTTCGGAGTTAAAAAATACCTGATCATTAAACTTTACCATATTATTACTATTTCTTAGCTAGGTAGTATAACGTACTGCAATTATTTTCATCGAGAATCAAATTCGCTTGTTCTTTAATTTTTTCAAGAGTCACCTGACTGTACTTTTCAATTTCCTGATTAATTAGAGAGGCATCACCCAGAAGTTCCGAAATAGCTAAATTCGTGGCTTTAGTAAGTACATCCGTTTCACTAAAGGTCACACTCGATTCAATTTTGTTTTTACATTTCTGCAATTCGTCATTATCCACCAATTGATTTTTAATTTTTTCTATCTCGTCAAAAATACCTTTTTCGGCATCTTCCATTTTTACCCGATCAGGAATTTTCCCGCTAATCACAAATAAACCCTTATCGAAATCACCCATCACATACGCGTTAATCTCAGAAAATAACTGTTTGTCTTTTATCAAAGATTTATAAAGACGTGAGGAATTGCCTCGGCTTAGGATATCGGAAAGAATGTCAATCGTATGATACGCATCGTCCTTGCGGGAGCACATGTGATAAACTTTGTAAATAGAGCTGGCAGGTACATCGCGTTCTACGGTTAATTTTCGTGGTTCGGTTTGCCTGGGTTCTGCGGGGAGGTTACGAACCGGCTTGATTCCTTCGCTGATAGGGCCAAACCATTTCTCAGCAAGTTCCTTCACCTGATTTGTTTCAACATCGCCCGCTACCACCAGAATAGCATTACCCGGATTGTAATATTTATTGAAAAACGATTTCACATCCTCCATCCTGGCTTCTTCAATGTGGGAAATTTCTTTACCAATGGTGGCCCATTTGTATGGATGTACCTTGTAGGCCAATGGCCTTAAAAGTAACCAGACATCACCATAAGGTTGATTGAGGTACCGTTGTTTGAATTCCTCAATCACTACACTGCGCTGAACTTCGAGACTTTTATCGGTAAATGCGAGGCTCACCATTCTATCACTTTCCAGCCAAAAGGCTGTTTCAAGATTTTCGGAAGGCACTGTGCAATAATAGTTGGTGATATCATTGGTTGTAAACGCGTTATTCTCTCCTCCTACCATTTGCAGAGGTTCGTCATAGTTAGGAATGTTGACACTGCCGCCAAACATCAGGTGTTCAAACAAATGCGCAAAACCGGTCTTATTTTCATCTTCATCACGGGCACCCACATCATACAAAAGATTAACGCAGGCCAGTGGGGTACTTTTATCCTGATGAACGATAACTGTGAGATTATTTCTGAGTTTAAATTTTTCGAATTGGATCATATAATTAGGAAGGGATTGTAAAACGACTTTTAGAGAGGGTTAAAATTAAAGATTAAAAAGTATTAAAGCGCGACAATTAACTAAATTCTCAGCTTGTCAGAGTTCGAAGGTAATTTAGAGTCTGTTTGAATTCTTCATAAATCTCAGCAACTACTTCGGCGGCTGGTTTAATTTCAGTGATGCTGCCGCTCACCTGCCCTATCTCAAGTTCCCCTTCCTCCAGGTCACCTTCAAACATCCCCTTTTTGGCTCTGGCCCGGCCAAGCAAAGCAGCTAATTCCTCTACGCTCGCACCCCGCTTTTGCGCTTCTTCCACCATATTAAAGAATTTATTCTTGATCAGTCTAACTGGCGTCAATTGTTTGAGGGTAAGTGACGTGTCACCCTCGCCGGCTTGAACTACAGCATTTTTAAAATTTAAATGCCCGCTACTCTCAGGTGTTGCTACAAAGCGGCTACCCACTTGTACCCCTTCGGCTCCTAAAGCAAAAGCGGCGGCCATTTGTGCCCCAAGGCCAATGCCACCTGCGGCAATCACGGGTATGTTTACCGCCTTCTTCACCTGTGGGATGAGCACCAGAGTGGTGGTTTCTTCCCTACCATTATGTCCACCTGCCTCAAACCCTTCGGCAACAATCGCGTCCACACCCGCTTCCTCGCATTTTATCGAGAATTTTACATTGCTCACAACATGTACAACTGTAATCCCTCGTTCCTTTAAATGCCTTGTCCATGTTTTAGGGTTACCGGCACTGGTAAACACAATCTTAACCTGTTCCTCGATAATCACTTTCATGTGTTGATCAATGTCGGGATAAAGCAATGGAACATTAACTCCAAAAGGCTTGTTGGTGGCTTTTTTGCATTTTTGTATGTGCTGTCGCAAAACCTCCGGATACATGCTTCCTGAACCAATAAGTCCAAGACCACCAGCATTGCTCACTGCGCTTGCCAGCTCCCATCCACTGCACCAGATCATGCCCGCCTGAATGATGGGTTTATCAATTTTGAAAAGCTGGCAGATCCTGTTTACTTTCATAAAACTACATTTTTGACCGAACGAAAATTAATTCTTTTTTATGAGAAATGTTAAAATTTGTAATTAAAATTTACTTTGCGGGGCTTTTGGAAACTAAATTTTAACTATATTTGATCGGTTATTTAACAAAAATGAAAAAAGTCTACCTCATACTCTTTATTTCCTTATTTTCGATGGTTGCTAAAGCTCAATGGCTTTGGGACTATGGTGTTGCCATCGGCGCCTCTAACTATTTAGGTGATATTGGAGGCAAGGAAAAAACGCGTCGTGATTTTGTTTCGGATATGAAATTATCGCAAACACGCTGGAATACCGGGGCTTTTGTCAGGTACAAATGGCGGCCAAAATTTTCTCTAAAACTGGCTTTCGATTATATCCGAATTGAAGGAGACGATAAATTGTCAAGTAACCCGGGCCGTAAATTCAGAAATTTTAATTTCCGCAACGATATCTTTGACCTTGGTTTTACAGGCGAACTTTTCTTTTTTGAAGACAATGACCTTGGAAACACTTACCGCTACAGGAATGGATTTCGTGCTTATGTATTTGGTGGTGTCGGTGGTTTCTATTCCAACCCTAAAAGTCTTTACCAGGGCCAATGGGTTGCTTTGCAGCCTTACGAAACGGAAGGAGTTGCCTACAAAAAAATTCTGCTAAACATTCCGATGGGAATTGGCTTTTATTTTACATTTGACAAAACCCACCGACTAGGTTTTGAGATGGCCTACAAAAAAACGTTTACAGATTATCTGGATGACATCAGTGGTAATTATCCCGAAAAGCCTGCGGATGCCTATACGCAAGGGCTCATTTTAAGAACAACTGAATTAGACGCTGCAACACTTGAAAGTGGCGGTGGAGCGCCATACTCACACGATTGGGGGCAAAAAAGAGGCGATAAAAGTCATAAAGATGCTTATGTAACAATGAGCATCAGTTATGCTTATGTGATCAGAGGTAAAAGTAGTTTCTACAGAGCGCGAAGTAATGGATTTTTTGGTAGAGGTAAAAAACGTAAAATGCGTAAAATCAGGGCCAAATTCTAATTCTTGTTGCACCTAAATAACACTTTAAAAATCCCGGATTTATTTTGGGATTTTTTATTTCTTATTCCATCATAATCTGATTATCTTTGTGGCCATTATGAAAAAAATTATTCTTGCAATCTCTGTTTTTGCGTTGGTTTCCTGCAACAACCAACAAAAAGACGGTATTGAAACGGATTCCATTTCAAATACAGAAAGTGCAAATGGTAAAACAGATGCCGATCTACCTGAAATAAAATTCGAAGAAGAAGTTTTTGACTTCGGCCCAATTACTCAAGGAGAAAAAGTGAGTCACGCTTTTACTTTTAAAAATGCAGGGAATAAAAATTTAATCATTAGCGGGGCTAGTGGTAGTTGTGGATGCACTGTGCCTGAATGGCCGAAAGAACCCATTAAACCAGGTCAAAGCGGAAAAATCGACGTGGTTTTTAATAGCGAAGGAAAAAGTGGCCTTATGGAAAAAACAGTAACCATTATTACGAATTGCGAACCTGCTACCCGCGTTATCCGCATCAAAACCGAAGTAGTGGTAGCCGAAACTGCAAAATAATTAGTAAGAAAACAATCCAAAATAAATATAAATCAAAAACATGAATCAATTATTAATTTTAATGGCACCCCCCGCTGGTTCAGGCGGTAACCCTATTATGCAATTTTTACCACTTATTGCTATCGTAGTTGTATTTTACTTCTTTATGATTCGTCCCCAAATGAAGAAGGCAAAGGATCAAAAAAAATACATTGAAGCGTTAAAAAAAGGTGACAAGATCCTTACAATTGGTGGTATTTATGGCAAAATTGTAGAAGTGAGAGATGACGCAACAATTATCATGGAAGTGGAAGACGGCAGTAAATTAAAAATTTCAAAAAATGCCGTATCAAATGATGCAACAGCTACCTTAAACCAAAACTAAACTGGTTGAAGATCATAGGTACCAAATATTATTCTAAACAACAAAAGCCTGGTAAAACCAAGGCTTTTTTTGTTTGCCTTGTTATTGCCGCGTTCCTTTGGCTAGCGCATTCTTTAAACACGGTTTATATTTATACACTTAAAGTTCCCGTAACATTCAAAAACCAACCCGTTAATAAACGAACCGTAACGGAATTACCAAAACAACTCTCTGTCAATGTAAAGGCAAGTGGGCTTAAACTGTTTCTTATTTTATTGAACCGCCCCTTTTCTCCCGTCGAAATTGATTTCAATAACCTGGCACAAGTAAATAAAAACCAAAATTATGTACTTTCGGCCTCTGGTATCAATTTTAAACACATTTTTAATTTTGAGGCACAAATAAAACAGATCAGACCTGATACATTGTATTTCAGTGAAAAAACAGGACTACAAAAAATAGTCGCGGTTAAAGTGCCCCTTCAAATAAAATGCAAGGAAGGCTTCGGGTACAAAAAACCTCAAATTGAGCCTGCATTTACAAGCATCTGGGGAGACACGACTCTTATTAATGACATTGATACACTCTATACGCAACCTTTAACTTTAAATGGCCTTGATCAAAACATTAGTACCACAGTAACAATTATTAAACCGGGAAAAGAAGTTTATACCTTCATTAATGAAGTGACAGTCGTAATTGAGACTGCCAGACTAATTGAACAAACAGTGACCGTGCCATTAAATGATGTTGGCGGATCACCCGCAGGTCAAACAACTATCTTTCCTCCCAAAGTTAAAATCCGATTTACAAGTATCCAAAATACATTTGTACCTACCGACAGCGTTTTGTTTAGAGCCGTTATCAATAGCGCTAAAACAAATCCCAAAAGCAAAAAATGCCCGGTATTTCTAACTTCGTCACCGGATAATATTACCGTGATGGAAATTGAGCCCAAAGAAGTTGACTTTATAATACTAAAAAAATAATGGTTGTTGGATTAACAGGTGGCATAGGAAGCGGAAAGAGTATAGTTACCAGAATGTTTGAAATTTTGGGTTATGCTACCTTTAATTCGGACACCGTAGCCCGCGATACTTATTTTGACCCTGAAATCAAAACGCAGGTAATTAAGTTATTAGGTGCAAGCGCCTATCTATCTGAAAGGTCAATTAACAAAACATATATTGGATCTTTAATTTTTGATGACTCAATAACTTTAAAAAAGCTAAATGCAATTATTCATCCGGCTGTTGGCAGAAAATTTGATGTTTTTAAAGCCGAAAACAGTCATAAAATAATCATAAAAGAAACGGCTTTACTTTTTGAGGCTAATTTACAACATCAGGTGGATAAGATTATTGTGGTAGTATCCAATGATCATGAAAGAACAAAAAGAGTAATGGAGCGAGATGGGTTAAGTCAGGATGAGGTGCTAAAAAAGATGAAAAATCAGTTACCTCAAACTGATAAAGCGTCAAAAGCGGATTTTGTAATAAACAATAATGAAGAAGAATTTTTGATCACTCAAGTTCTAAAAATACATAAGGAATTACATGTCGCTTAGAAAAGATTATATACAACGCCAGTTTGAAGAGTTTGGTAAGGTTCTTGCTCTTATTCTAGGTTTTAAGGGGCAAAAAGATTGGGAGAATTTTGAAAATGAAATTGCCAAAGCCACCCAAAAATTTACGAATCTCGAAATGAACCACATTGAACAATTAACACTTGCCGAATTTGAAAATGAAGTGTTAACTACCCAAAAATTATCGTTAGAACAGAAAAAAATACTTGCTAATTTATTATTTGAAAAACTCAGTTTTCACCTTGAAATAGCTGAAGATGAAAAATGTGAGGAACTAAAAAGTAAGTGTATTACCTTGTACGCGTATTTAAAAAACAATTTTACTGAAAATGAATTTGATCTCGATGTCCATTATAAACTGTCTTTTCTAAACAAACTTTAGTTCAGAAATCCTCCCGTCTCATGCTCCAAAGGCCTCCATTATTCTTTTCAAAAAAAACGTTACCAAGCACGGTATGACTGATGAGGATAATCCATTCGCCGGAATATTCTCCGGTAGAAGAATCGAACGATCCTGTAAAAGAAATTTCCGGACAAGGTTTAGTTTCCCCGGTTGCTAGCTTTTGATTAATATCGGGCTCGGCTGATACACTGTATTGTTTTACAAAATTAATAACGCCATTTTCAGTAAACCCATTTACAAGTGCCGGACCGGGGTTTATACCGACGCCACCAACATCCCTTGAAACACCCGAAAACACATCTCCTTTCTTTAAAAGGTCTAAAGTAAAAAAAAGAGTTTCATTCTCCAGTTCACCGAAACTTGGACCGTAAATTATTTTACCTAACCATTTTCCTCCGAGTTCGGGCATGTGGATTTTACCTTAGTTAAAAAAAGACTTGTGGCCATTTATTATGCCAATTACTCTCCCCCTTAGTACTTTATTTGTAAACGGAGAGTTTTTTGATCTGGATTTATTAAAGCTTTCGTTAAATGTAGTTTCCCCGATAAGTGAGAACAAGGTCAAATTGGCTTCATGTTGTTCTTCAATTTCGGGCATTTCCATCCCTAAAATCATACGCGGATTGTCCGTTAAAGATCTTATTAACATTTCAATATTCCTTTCCTTCATCCCCTCAAGCGCACAAGCAAAAGCAGTTTGCAAATTTATTATACCGGGTTCAGCAAGGTCAAATTCAAGTTCCTTGCTTTCAATATCCTGAGGGTAATGATCACTTACCACCACATCAATGATCCCACTGGCCAAAGCGTTACAAAGTGCCTGTGCATCCTTTTTTGTTCTAAGCGGCGGTTCTGTTTTATAATTTGTATCAAAATCTTTAAGTGCGCTGTCATTTAACGACAAATTGGCGGCAGCAACACCAGCAGTCACATTCAATCCATTTGTTTTGGCAGTTTTAATAAGTTCAATACTTCCTTTAGTGCTAATGGTAGGAATATGAAGTTTACCTCCTGTATACTCTAAAATGGATAAATTTCTCTGTATCATTAGTTCCTCCGCCAATGCCGGCGATCCTTTCAATCCTAAAGTAACTGCCACCTCCCCCTCATTCATTTGCCCCCCGTGCGAAATACTTTCGTCGTTACAATGGGTAATGATAAGTGCATCGATGTTTGAAGCGTATTGCAATGCACGTAAAACCATACCGGCATCTTTAATACTATGCTTATAATCACTGAACCCAGCTGCACCAGCAATCTTCATATCGTACATTTCTGCCATATCCTTCCCTCTCGCGTCAACAGTAATTGTTCCAAAAGGCAACACACTAACCGCTTTATTTTTTGTCTTGTTAATGATGTATTCAATTTGTGATTTTGTATGAAGCGCAGGTTCATTGCAACTATGCACGCACACAGCGGTAAACCCCCCTGAAGCAGCGCATTCAATCAACGTATCCAGGGTTTCTTTATGTTCAAACCCGGGATCACCCGACGCGGCTTGCATATCCACCCATCCGGTTGACACGCAAAGGCCTTCACATTCAATTAATTTTACATTTCCCTTTGCCGGTATTGTTTTTTTAATTTCGGTGATTTTTCCGTTTTCGATAAGAATATCAACTATTCTGCCATTATAGCCACTGGTAGATGATACGACTTTTGCCTGTTTGATCAATATGTTCATATTCCCTTTATTTTAATATGCGCAATAACGCCACTTCTATGCATAGGAAGAGTAAAGCTAAAATTATAAATAATTTCCATAATTTTTTCCCTTCCGCTCCCATAAGCACCTGACTCGAAATACCGGCACCGGTATCTTCCAATAAACTAAACGTTTTCAAACCGCGTCCAGAAATTGTTTGGTCAAGATCATCTTTCGAATACACATCCAGATTTGATTCTCTTCTTGAATAATTAAATGCCAACGGTTTCAAAGTGTCTTTTCCGCGTTTAACCAGGTAATATCCCGGATCGTTTACCTGCTGACGAGTGTACAGAAACAATCCATTATTAATAACTTTCGTCTCCGGTATAATATCTATTTTCCGCTCAGGTTGTATAATATGCGGCGGTTGTTCGTTTAAAGGAAGTGTGTTTTTTAAATTAATTACGACGTTACTCCCCACTGAATAAAAGAGCGGACTCGGTTTAACACTATTAAAACAAATTTGATAAAATGTTGGTACAAAAAGAGCGTGTTTTGTAAAATTAGTGGCCGTTTCATTCAAAGGAGCCGCAAAAAAATAAACAAGCGAATTATTCAGGCGGGAAAAACCGAAGAAACTTTCCCCATTTTGAAGAGCCAGAATTTTCTCAAAGTTAGACCGGTTATTTTTGACGAGTTTATAGTGTTTGTTAACCAGAGGAAGATTCATACGGTCTTCTACCTTTTCAAACACCCCTGAATAGAAGGGCGAATTCCATTCAATTTTGTCAACTTTAATCATTGTGCTGTCCACACTTTCAAGCAAGGGCAATTGCACCGCTGTCATTAGCGGATGATAAACGACAAAGTTCGCTTTTAGAGAAGGATTAATAACAATGGCCCCGTCCTGAGCAGTAAACTTAAGGAGCTCAGAAATAAGACCACTACTTAATTCTGATACCTGATTAAGAATTATCACATTACTAGATTTAAAAAAATTGTAATCAATAGCCTGTTCCATAAATGAGTTAAACTCATAAAGGCTATCACTTTTAAAAAGTGAACTAAACGGATTAACCACCGACTGATCTTTGCCATTAATTAGGGTTACGGCCAGATTTATTTTTGAATTGAAGGCAAAAAAAAGTTCATCATCAAATGTAACCGGGTAATCTTCAATTTTTATCGAACCGAAATTGAAACCTTCTTTTTTACATTCAAACGTAAACGTAACTTCATCCCGAGAATTAGCAGCCAGTGAGAAAGAAGTTAGCGCTATTTGTTGGCTATTAAGAAATAGTTTTGCCGAAGCAGCCTCCAAATCCGTTGTGCCGTTATTTACAACAATCCCATGCAATTTTTGTATAAATCCTTTTTGTTGCAGAGGTGTCTCAAACCAACAAGAATCAAGGTAAATATTATTAACCTTATTAGCGACCAAAGGCAAAATAGTGATATTGGTAGTTGAGTCCTCCGCAACATCTTCAAGATCAAACGTCGATTTTTGGGCATCGGACAATACATAGATTTTTTTATTGGCAATACCCGACGCAATTAAAAAATCATGTTGCCTTTTAACTACCTCGCTTAACAGTCGGGTTGATGGAGATACTCTAAGCGCCTCGATCACTGATAATGCATTTTCTTTTGAGTTAAACCGTTGGTGTTTGCCTTCAAAATCATTCGTAATGATCTGAATTTTATCAGTGGCTGCAAAGGCATTCACAATTTCCTTTGCGCGTGTTTTTGCAATTTCAAATAAAGGTCCCTGCTTGTTAACATTTCCCATACTAAAGGAATTATCAATATAAATACTGATGGCCCTTACTCCTTTAGGTACTTCTGGCGCGGCTTTTTCAAAAATAACTGGTTGACTAAAAGCGATAACCAAGCAGGCAATGGCAATACATCGCGAGATTAATATCAAGATTTCCTTAAGCCGCGAACGCGACTTACTTTCAAGCTGAAGCTCCTTAAGGAATTTAACGTTAGTGAAGTATACTTTTTTATACCGGCGGAAATTAAACAGATGTATGATAATGGGAATTGCTAAACACGACAAAGCCCATAAAAACAAGGGATAAACAAATACCATACGAGGATAAAAATACAAATTCAGGACACTTCCTACAAACCATTTTTCATATAATTTTGAGTGTAGGGTTGTTTAAACCCCTTAATAATAACTTTTTTGGGTAAAAAAAAGGTATTTATGAAGGAAACAAAATAATTGTGAAAGATAAATGACAATTTTGTAAGTTTACATGTATCTAAATAAATCGTCATGAGCTCTGTATTTGCATCAATTGGAAAGAATCTGATTTTAATGGGCATTCTTTTCCTCTCTGGTTATAATTTTTTTTATAACACCATCGATTGGAAGGATATACTAGCTATTCAGAGTCTTGCGGGTGTCGCATATGTATTTTTAAGCTGCTACGAGTTTTTAAATGCCAGCTTTAGGGCATCATTACCCGTTCAGAGATTTCCTTATTTCACCAATAAATTTTTGATGTTTAGGGTCCTTAAAGTGGCTATTTTTTTGTCACTCGCTCTTTTGTTGTACACTTCCGGAAGCAGGGTGAAGTACATTTATCCCATTTGCCTCATCATTGCGGCTACCGAGGGCATCATAAGTTATCTTAAATACCGCCGTTCGCTTTGTTTTGTAAACATTTACGCCAATTATTTGCTAATTGTTCAAAATAAATTCAGCCGGATTTTTGCTTCCGAAATAGCGCTCATTGAATTCAGGCACGATATATTCTTTTTTGTGAAAAAGAATAAGAAAACACTGCAAATCAATCTTGTACATATTCAAGACCGCGACAAATTCATTCAATCTATCAGTGATTGGATCAACCGTAACCAAATATTTGTAACAACGGAATCCAGAATTAAAATTGAAGAATTGATTGCGCATTAAGCGCGGTTTACCTAAGAATTAGGGTGTTTTATTTTTTTGTTTTCAACAAGATAATAAGGGATTGATCTAAAGTTGCTTATTTTTCATCTCAAATAACAGCGCTTTCGATCCAGCACTTATATTCAAACCTACCTAACTCAATTCTGGATTGTCAAAATTGAGATCATTTTCAGTTCCTCAAGGTTTTTATCCCAAACCATTTTAACACTTAGAAAACGCTGTTTTTAAAAAGAAAACTCCTTAAACAACTGATGTTTAAGGAGTTATATGTGGCGGAATCGGGAGTTGAACCCGAGACCTCAGGGTTATGAATCCTTGCCCATTAGGCAATTTACTACATACATCGTCAATTTTAAACAAAATCCAGCAATTTCAAACGAAAAATCCCACTCTGTTTTTTACCTATCTAAGAAAGAGAATCACTCCCAATGTAAAGTGTTTTGATAACAATTTCATAACGATTAATACTCGTCAAAAGGGCAATGTCATCCTTAACATTGCGGGGTTAGACCCACCCCAACGCTTCTGTCTAATTGCCTTATTCAAACGATTAAACCTAATTATTAAACGAAATTAAACCCATCGGTTAATAAATCAAAAAAAATGAAAAAAGTATTATCAAACCGCGAAAAAACCATACGCCTCGGCAGAGGCAATATGGTTTTGGCATCCATTAAAGAACATGGGCACCACGCAGTAAAAGCACTACTACGTTCTGGAACAATTGTACCAGATTCAACAATTAAAGCAAGCGCATTTGCTTGGTATATGCCCCCGAGTTGAACGAAGTGATTTAACTGCAAAGTGCCCTTAAAAAAGGCACATTGTTCGATGATCCACATAATAGTGAACTGCAAAGCGCAATAATCGCTTTGGTTTCTGCCATTTCCAAAAATGTGCATGCGGAAACCTATCAAGCTCTCCCGAGCCTGATCTTACAGCACCAACAGGTACAAGAAGGTAGTTTCCACCAAGAAAAAATCAAGTTAATCGTCTCACAGCTTCTCCCCGATTCTCTAAGGGAGTTAATCAAAAATCCAACCTATTCACACTTACTTCATAACATAACAGGACGCTTGTCAAGCAAAGGCAAAAAAAGACAGTGGTTACCCCAAATTTGGCAATCAGCCCCAGAGAAGTTTTTTAAGCTCTATTATGAGTTTTTCAAGCCACTTGGCTGGAGTCTTGAAGAATTAGTGCAACTATTTTTAGGAGAAGGGAAATTCTCCGGCAAAAAATTTGTTTGGCCACTGGAAAATCGAGACTTCGCATACCTGTTTGGAACATTAGGTTTTGTAGGAAACAAAGAGGAGCGAAACAGCAAAACAATTTACATTTACCTTCCACACTTTTGGGTTTCTCTTAGCCATATTTTCATATCAAAGAACAACGGGCTTTTTAAGCCATCTTGTTTACGGCAACAATATCATAAAAGGGATACATCGTCAGACTTTGGAGATCGTGTTGATAAATTCGTGCGCAACTTAGAAGAAGCAAAAATTATCCCTTAATCCTCATCCCCGCATTTCCTAAATCACATCGACTGAACCGCCGTTCAGTTGACAATTGACAATTCAAACGCAATATGTCAACTGTCAATTGACAACAATTGTCAACTACGGACTCAACTGTGGTTTACCCAGGGCAGACAGTGTGATAACTTCGTGCGTATGAAAACAAATCAGATTTATTCAAATTGCGATAGGTGCAACAAGGCTATCCACGGTCAAGAACAGCATGTCAGTATCAATAAGTACATTGAATTTGCAGACAATTCAAACTCAAGGATTGAAACTGAAGTTATCGAAGCATTGCAAATTCTAACACTTTGTAAGCAATGCGGGAAAGAATTTGATGAGCATTTTAGGAAGTTGAAAAGTGAGTTTTTAGGATAAAAGCAAGGCAATGGATCTTCTCTCCCTAAAAGAAATAAATGATCGATTCTTAAATTATAAGGATTTAAGGAGTGTCAAGAGGTTTCTTTCCTCTCGATCTCTCACTTTTGTGAAGCTGGGCAGAAATTACTTTGTGCAAAAATCCGCCTTTGAAGAAGTTATTAATGGGATTGCGGAAGTAATAACATCCCCTGAAGCCACCCCTACTCGATCCTTTAACGAAAACGAGCAAAAAATATATGACCGGTTAAAAAGGAAAATTGACCGGCAAACCTCCCAAGATTTGACAAAGGTAAAGTCCTTGTTATGATACGCCGGCCATGAAAAATCGAAAACATAAATCAAAGAATACAAAATGGCCTACCGGCCTATTTCTATACTGCGGGGCCTGCAAGCGAGATTTCCGTGATGGCGGTATTTGCCCACATACAAAAAAGTCTATTAAGTCTTGCCCTGAGAAAGAAAAGCAGAATTACAGAAGCATAGTTTACGATGATGGAACAAAGGATCGTAACACAAAAGTACATAAAGGGATGGGTAAAGAACAGGCATCTGTTGAAAACGCATTGTTTAGAGCAGAAAAAAAAGGCGTAAAAATTATGACTACAGGCCCGATTCCTTTGGATCAGGAAAGTAAGCCTGTAAAGGTACAAAATCAAATTGAAGCACAGTTAGTCCCACAAACGAATGAGAACAAGGAAAAACAAAAAGACGAACAGCAGGAGAGACAGATTTACAATCTATTAACTGCAACAACACATTATATTTCTGCACTAAAAGGAGAACGAGGGTACGATCAAGAGCGAAAAATCAGGGGGACAAGTCATACCAGCGACGTGGAACGGTCATTAACTTTACTATCATCGTCATTAACGGCAAAAGGCATTGACGTCGAAACGTTGGATGTTAGAGATTTTACAAGGGAGCATGTCGGTTACTATCATACTTATCTTTTAAATATTTGCGGGGTAAAAAATGTCACATACAACCGCAGAATGGCTAACGCTCGTACATTTTTTAAGTATCTCAAAGAAGGCGAGCAAATCGAAATTGGAAATCCATTTGCTACTGTAAAAAAAAGAGCCGTAAAAAAAGACCCAAAAAGCATCAAGCCCGATCACTATTCGCTGTTAATGTCAGCGATAAGCGAGGAAAACGGAATTGAGGTTTTTTCAACCGGAGGCCGACGCCAACACTACTTCCCTGAGTTGAAGTTTATAATAAATTTTTTCTTGATGTCAGGATTGCGAAGGGAGCAAGCTGTCCTAGTAAAGTACAGTGACATCATTGAATCACAGGACGTTTTGCGTTCCTCTAATCTTAAAGCAAATCGCATAATTGGAGAGGAAGACCTCAAAATCACATTTGTACCGATCCCGGCAAAATTTTGGAAAATTCTTAGAGATAACGGTTACGAGAAGTACAAGGATACAGACAAGTACGTGATTTGCCCTGAGAGCGAAATGAGCAGGATTCATCTTATGAACAAAATTAGCAAGAGCGTTAGCCACTACATGAAAAAAGCCAAATTGCCCGAAGGTCTAAGCCTCCGACATTTCAGAAAAAGTTTTAGTACGGAAGTTTCACTCGTTGCGGGAAAAGAGACCCACAAAATTACAGACCATTCAAATGAGAGAATTGTTGACGACCATTACAAAGATAAAGCCAGAATTGCAGAAAAGATGAGCAAGAAAAAGTTGTTTGCAGACTTTGTAGAAATACCTGAAAAAGAAAGGAAGTTAAGGGAAATAAAACGAGAACAGCATTCAAACACTAAAGGAATTGAACATTAACTAAAAATCGATAATCATGAAAACAACCCATCAAACAATCAGAACGCATGGCTGGCAAAGCCCCAGACTTGCGTATGTCGAGTTCAGCGACTTTGACGAAAACCAACACTTCATGACCGTTATGCGTGTAAGGCGCAGACTGGTCTTAGGTAGGGTCTACAAGGAATTCGATGCTGACTTTCAAAAAGAATTTTACCGCGCTGTAGACTATAAAGGCAAAGAGCTATTCTACCGCTCAAATGATCTCCAATATATAAAAGATTCCTTTAAGGAATACGCAAAAGAACTAGATCAGGTCAGGGCTAAAAGCACTGATGGTATACAAGAAAAGCCAGCCAACGACCGCAACACAAACTTAAAAGTTATCAGAGGTCAGAAAAAAGACAATGACAAAAACACTGAACGTTAAACCATAAAAATAAAGAAAATGAAAGTAGAAAATAAAGATGGTGTGATTTTAGACTTCAAAACTCATGAATCAGTTAATGAGCCAATTTCAGTTATGCTTATCCGCAAGGGCAAATCACCTCAAAAGATCGGAACAGTACATCAGTGGACCGATTATACTGGCGACCAAGTTTACTACGCATACAATGCGGATGGCAGGGAAATCGTCCACCCTACAAATAACTGGACTGACATTGAAACAAGGCTATTCAAGCTGGCATATGAATTTAATCGCACCCAATTCGAAAAATATTTTATGCGTCTAGCCGAACGGACTGAACAAATTGAAAAAATACGTAAAAATAAAGGACTGCAGGTCAATAAAGACTTGGGATTTAATCACTAACAAAACAAATAAAAACATGAAAACACTAACCAAAACAATTATAACAAATCAGGATATTGAAAATCGGCTAAAGTCCGGCTCAAAGGAAATCTTTGAATTTGCTGAGAATGAGGGGCTATCTCATGGCGGGCAAATACCAGCCTTGCCACGATCAACGGGCGACACCATCGCTCCGTACCTAACTTTTAAATCTAAATGTGAGAGTTTAGCATTGGAAATTTTACAAGTTGTTCAACCCGCAAGTCAGTTATCGGAGGGCAAAATGGACAAGGACGTTGCAGACGCTCAGGAGGAAAGGTTCCAAAAACAAATTGATAAAATCGAGACGGATATAAAGGTGCTTGAACGTGGCTTATCAAGTAGTAGCGAGTTTCAGAGCATAAGAAACAGAATCATTATTATACACGCCATAAACGTTTTTCTCCTTATCGGGGAAGCTATATTAAACCTAAGAGCATTTGAGGTCATTGGAGAAGTGTGGATTTCCTGTCTTCTCTTATCGGCAACAGTTGCTTTCGCAATAGGTTTCGGCTCCCACGTTGCCGGTAGAAAATACCAAGAGGCCAAAACCAAAATGGGAAAACTAATTGTCGTGGTCTTGTCCATTATTGGTATTGTCAGTGTGTCGTATGTTATTTCTGCTCTCCGAACGCAATACTTTCGCAATGAGGGGATTGAAATAGATCCGATATGGATTATCATTTTTAACCTGGCATTCTTTGCAATCAGCTTCCTAGCCAATATCATGATCTATCCAACAGCAGATGAAGTAGAACTGTACACTGAATTCAGGACCAAACAAAAGAATTTAAACAAATTGAAACGAAGCCAGTTTTGGAAACTACGAAACCTGAAACGACACCAAGAAAAAAATGCTGAAAACTTAAAATCATATGTACGGTCGATATCTTCCGCCGAATACTACTTACAACGCATTGAAACTATTTTCCGACAAGCTGTAGCAATATATATCAATGCTAACCGGCTAGTAAGAAAAGACGCTTGCGATTGCTATACTCAGCCCCTACCCGCTCTTGAGATACCCGTAATTTCTTTTAAGTCAATTTTAACTAAATACAACTACCATGAAAACGACAGTAATAATAACAGTTAGCATTCTCGCCATCATCTTAATGGCCTGCTCAAATGATAAACCAAAAACAACAGAAGTCTCCGTCCTTATAGACGTAACCGAAAAAACCATCGACTTGCCGGAGGCAAAACAAATCCTCAATCTGTACAATTTTGATGCGAATATTGAGAACGGTGGCATTTTTAACTTTTCTACAATCTCAAATTTTAGCATTAATAAGCGTGTTGAATTTGAAATACAGCCAGGGTCAAAAGCACTATCAAACAGGTACCAAAGAAAAAAAGAGGTTTCTCGCTTCCAGGAGAGCGTTGAGAGTGTACTTTCTAATAACCTCAGGGAATCACAAGGACAAGGAAATTCCACAGTTTATAAGTCTATTGCCTCAGAATTAAACAGGCTGGCTGAAAGTAATGCCAGCCGGAAAATTGCAGTGATAAGTTCGGACTTAATGGAAAACAATGGCACAGTCTCGTTTTATAGTGGTATCGATTTTAGCAAACTTGAATCAAAGCCGGATGACGTTAAAAATTACTTTGAAAGCATTGAACCGCTAAACTCCCTTAAAGGAGTTCAGGTACTTTTAATCTTCCAGCCTAAAGACTTAAAAAGCGATCAGCGTTTTTCAGTGTTATCAAATTTTTACAAGAAGCTTCTACAAGAAAAAGGTGCTTCCGTACAAATATCGTCAAACATATAAAATTGAAAACATGGGAGATTTTTTAAGAGCATTGGTATCAGCCCTGTGGAAGTGCTTTTTAGTGCTTCTTTGGGGCTGTCTTGAGATAGTTCTCGCAGTTCTTAAGTCGTTGAATGAGGCAATTAAAAATAAAGTAAAATCTAAAAACCATTAATTATGATAGATCAATTTTTCCAAACAATCGAAAACATCCTTGAGAGTTGCATTGTTGGCCTAGACGATTTATTTCGCTCAACACCAAAAGGCACCACGGAATACGGTGCCAGCTTCGGCTCTGAAGGCACATTATTAAGCTCATTTAATCATGGCTTCAATGTCTCAGGCCGGAAAAAATTAACGGCACAAATGTCTCACAGAAATTTTTTAGGAATTTCAAGCACAGGCGGAGGTAAGACGTCTACAATAATGTTGCCTACGCTTTTTTCAACTAAAGGAAGTTTTATAGTAAACGATCCGAGTGGAGAGTTATTTCAAAAAAGCTCGGGATATTTGCAACAAAAGGGTTACCGTGTAATGGTACTCGATTACACTAAATGGCAGACGTCAGCCGGGTTTAATGGCCTTATATTGGCTACTTCTCAGACCAAAAGGCAGAAACTTGCCAAGCTCACATTGGACACATCAAAAAAGGGTGCTAAGGCCGATCCTTTTTGGGACAATCTCGCAGAATCCCTATTAAGCACAACATATTCCTTATTACATGAAATTGCTATCGACGAGTATATCAACATGGCAAATGCCAGGCACCTTCTAAACTTAATGGGAAGCAACCCTGAAGCTGTTGACGAGTTATACAAAAAATATGCTAGTGATTCCATTTTTTCTGAGTATACAGCCTTCCTTAGGTACGATCAAAAAGTTGTAGATGGTGTGATAGCAACGGCTAAAAGTGCACTCACGATTTTTGCAGACGAATCGGTCGGGAAAACGACTAGCTTTAATTCAATTGATTGGCACCAATTCCGTAAATCTCCGCACGTCCTTTATATTAATAACAGTATTGCTGACGCTAAGTTTTATGCACCTTTAACCAGCTTTCTGTTCTCCGATTTCCTCAGTTATGGCCTCAGTCGCTTTCCCGAAAAAAACGAATTGGATATTTTTCTTCTTATAGATGAAATGGCTTCAATGCACATTGATAATTTGGGTATGATAGCTTCAAACGTGCGTAAGCATAGGATTGGCATTTTAGGATTGATTCAAACTTTCTCTCAATTAGAACATCTGTATGGTAAAGCAGAAGCACAAAGCATCAGGACTAACAGTTCACAGCTTTACATGCCTGGACAAGAATTGCCCGAATGTCAAATGTTAGAAACGCTTTTGGGTAAGCACGAGTTTATTGATAAAGACGGTAAGAAGCAGATTTATCCGCTTATGACGAGCGATGCCATCAGAAATATGAAAGATGGAATTTTAGTTGCTCCAGGATATTTGCCGGTTAAAGTTCGTCTAACGCCGTACTTCAAACAATCGAAATTCAACAGCTATAGTAAGATTCCACCAGTTACCCTTGATCGATTAGCACCATCAGGCCCTGTACCTCTTTTACCAATTAGCTTAGGCAAAAATGAGCAAGCGGCGTAAAGGGTTATTTGAATATTTAGAGAATGCTGGTATCTTGGAGAGAAATGATGCCGAGGAGATCCGCTTGGCAAAAATTTCTTACAGACGCGAGTATCAAAAAAGGCACAAGCAATCTCAAAGGCGCAAGCGACCTGAATACACAATTAGCTTTTCAATCCAAAATGGGGATCTGGACAGAGTACAAATTGCCTCAAAGAGGCACAAAAGACCCGTTTCTGAATTTGTAAAATTTGCCGTGCTTGCATATATTTCAGACACTTTTGTTGTCCCCGATAGAGCCGTTCTCGCTGAAGTTCACCTTATGACTGCGGACTGCTTAAACTTTATTCAAAAAATTGTCAGCCAGAAAACCAGTTACGATTTTGAACAGACCAAAAGATTCGAAGAAATTGAAAAAAAGATTAGCACACTTGAGGAAAATTTAAACGCTCTCTTTTGTCGCCCTGTCAAAATCGAGAAGTACATTTTTGAAGCATTAAAGAAGAACCCTTCACTAAAACAGGAAATTCAAGACCTACTCACCAACTATGATAGTAAAACAGCTTTCCCGTTCACGTCCGACATTCGGCCAATTGCTTAGTTACATATGCGATGAAAAAAAATGGTCTCTTAATCAGGACAAAGTAAAAGGCTTTGTACTAAAGCATAACATTCGCGGAAATAGTATTCCGCAATGGGTAGCTCAATTTAAGAGTAATGAAAAAAACTTCAGGAGAGTAAAGCGAGTGGATTCGGTTTATATGTACCACGAAATTCTTTCATGGAACGATAATCGTCTTTTGACTGTCGAAAAAATGAAAGATATGGTGGAGCACTACATAAAGATAAGGAATCCCAGAGCAATTTACATCGCTGTTCCTCATTTTGACAAGCAATACCATGTGCACATTTGTTGCTCTGGTATTGAATATCAAACCGGGAAGTCAACCCGTTTAAGCAAATCTGGGTTAAAAGAGTTGCAGAAAGCAATGCAGGAATACCAGCAACTAAAGTATCCTGAACTTTCAAATTCAGTTGTAAATTACGGCAAATCTCTCCGCAAAAGCCTTTCTGATAAGGAGTACAGGGTTAAGCAAAAATATTCCCAAGACTTGGATAAAGAAAAGATAAAACAGGCATTAAAAGATTGTTTCTCAAATGTAAACTCAAAGCAGAAATTTATTGACTTGCTTCTAAGCCGGGGGATCACACTATACCATCGAGGTGGAAAGCCATATGGGATAATTTTTAATAAACGAAGATTCAGATTGCAGAAGTTTGGATATTCTGAAGAAGTTATAAATGGACTTGATATAGCCCAATCAAGATCAAATGACCTTACACAAATTCGGAATTTAAAAAAACATAAGGAGCTTTCTCGTGATAAGAATGCCACCCGATTGAGGTAAATAATGGCAAAACATGTCGAAATTCAACAAAAAAGGTCGGTTAACCGACCTTTTTTTGTCATTTTGAACTTGTATTTTTACCCGACCCGCTAAAGGCATTAAGTTCTTTCTTATGCCTGCAACTCATTTTATGGTTACTGGACAAATTCAATTATTGTATTAAAATCATAGCTGTATGGCACAAGAAATAAAGAAGACACTAATAGAAGAAATCACAGAATGGATCGCCAGTCTTGACCAATGGGAACAATATCTCGCCTATAGAGTTTTGCATAAATTGACCGTGGGGCAAACTGAAATCTCTACGGCCTATCAGTATTTCAAGGAAGATAATAAACTTTCGCCAAAATCAGCTGGACGTACTGCGATTACAGCTCCTGCAACAAAAGTGGGAGCAAGAGTTGCATCTGACTTTATCTTAAAAGAAATCAAGGGAATAACTGGTGTCAACGCCCTCAAAGATAATCAAGTAATTCCAATTTCGAAAAATCTCAGCGTCATTTACGGTGAAAACGGTGCCGGAAAAAGCGGTTATATCAGAGTAATGAATAATGCTTTTTTGTCTAGGGGCGATAAAGACATAATACCAAACATCTACGCTTCCTCCCCTCCGGCCACGACGAGCTGTACCTATGCTTTTGAGGCTGGAGGGACTATATATGAAAAAACCTATCCAAATGATGCCGGTTGTCATGAGTTTACTTCGTACTCCGTATTTGATACAAGGAGCATAATCGCACATTTGCAGGAAGAGGACGAAATCCAGTTTCTTCCGAATGGGCTGGATTTTTTTGACGGTTTTTCACAAGCTGTAACGGGCGTAAAACAACTTCTTGACAAGGAAATTGCTCAAAATAACATCGAAAATCCGTTTGTAATCCATTTTGACAATCCTATTAACACAGGCCGGCTGGTTCACGGACTTAATCCAAAGTCGGACATAAAGGTATTTGAGCAACTAGCTACTATCACTGCTGAAGAAAAGGCACAATTCATCGAAAAGGAAAGGGAGGTCCTATCTCTAAAACAAACGAATATTGAAAAGAAATCAAAGGACTTAAAAGCCTTAAAAAACCTCCTAGCAAAATTTAAGAGCACGGCAGAGGCGATCAACGGATACCTTTCTGCTGACGCCCTTAAAAAGTATCAGAAACAAATTGAAACTCATGACTTTAATAAAGAGCTTTCCACTAAAGAGGGCATTCAACAGTTCAATGCTGAGAAGCTTAATGAGGTCGGAGGTAAGGAGTGGAAGCAGTTGCTAAGCTCCGCCAAAGATTTTGCGGACGTGCAGGGTACCGAAAAAACTCAATATCCAGGCGATGGCGATATTTGCGTGCTATGCCAACAGCCATTAAGCAAAGAGGCAAAAGCCCTTTTTGATGCATATTGGAAGTATCTTTCCAGTAACGCCGAAAAGGAACTCAAGAAAATTATAGCGGAAATCGAGCAGATTACTTCTTCATTAAATGGGCTTGATACAAAAATACTTCCTGAAGATTCAGTGTTGTTTATTTGGCTGAAAGAAAATGCAAAAGCAACCCTGACGGCTTGGACGGAGCAAATTGCCAGTTGTGAAAAACAACGGCAAATCTTAATAGGGGTTTTTAAAAACAAGAAAGTTTCAGCAGATAGCAAGCCGGTAGAGATCAATATCAAGCTTGTCGGAGATCTTGATAAAACGCTAGACACTTCTATAGTTAGTTTGAATGAAGCGGAAGTAAATAAGCGGATCAAGTTGTTGGAAGCTGAATTGTCGGAATATAAGGATAGACAAAAGCTCACACCCTTAATTCCCAAAATTCGGGAACACATCGAAAAAATCAAATGGGCATCCAGTGCGAATGATAAATCTTTTACAACCCGCAAGATTACAGCCAAACAAAAAGACCTGTTCCAAAAATTTGTAACCCACGAATATGTTAGAACTTTAGGTAGTGAGTGTCTTAAGCTTAAATCAGACTTTGGAATTAGCGTTAATGAGCGTTCTGTAAAGGGAAGCACTGTAAAAAAACTCTTGTTAGAGGGCAAAAGTCCAAGTTCAATTTTAAGCGAGGGCGAACAAAGGGCAATTTCCCTTGCTGACTTTTTTGCCGAAGCCCAAATGGGAAATAAAAATAGGGGAATAGTCTTTGACGATCCCGTAAATTCGCTGGATCACTTTAGACGACAGACAATTGCGGAAAGGATAGCGGAAGAATCGGCAAAGAGGCAGGTCATTGTTTTTACACATGACATCACTTTTTTACTTGCATTACAGTCATTCTCTAAGGAAAAAGGCGTTGATTGCTTGGTTACCACTATCCGAAAGATTATTGGAACTCCGGGCGTTGTTGTAAACGCACTTCCCTGGATTGCTTCCAATGTAAGCGACCGTGTGAGCAGGCTTAACGTTATGATGGAAAGCCTTAAAAAGACTGAAAAATCAGGCGATCCCGATAAGTATCTTGAGGAGGCCAAAACATGGTCTGGAATGTTGCGGGAAACTTGGGAAAGGTCAATCGAGGAAAAATTATTTAATGGGGCTATTCAAAGGTTCTCTCCTGGAATCGAAACTAAAAGAATCGAAAAAATGAAATTTACACCCGATCTTTACAAAGAGATTGAGAAAGGTATGGGCGATTGTTCCAATTGGGTTCATGATCAAGCTAGAGCATTAAATACTCCAACACCTGATACCGCCACACTTCAAAAATACCTAGACGAGTTTAAGGCTTTCGTAAAAAAATTCAATTAAGTTGAGTTAGTCGAACTGTGAGTGCAAGGGTCGGGGTTTTCAAAGGGGACTCCCCTTTGACAAGTTTGCGTTTGATAAGGACAATAGCTTTTCGCTATGTCGTCCGTTCAAACGCCAACTTGATAATTCATCACGGATTCTTCCTTTCCCGATCTTGACAATATTATTACCCGCCCATAGAATATAAATGCCTTGTGCATCATTCAAAAATTTAGATTGAAGGCTCAGTTGATCTAAAGGTATCCATCCATCCCGGCTTTTCTGCCATTGTAAGTCTGGTCCGTGTAACATAAATTATTTAAATCTAAAAATCTAGGGAATGATGAGTTTCGAAAGTTTATTCCTGTTTCATTATAACGTGGTTTATTAGATTATGCTAATTTTACTCTACAAATTATACCCATGGAAAAAATTGACAGTGCTTTCGAAACGTTCAAAAAATTACTACTCGATATAAAAAACTATGATGATAGCATATATTCTGAGCAAGACACCAGGATCAAAATTATTGATCGTGTTTTAGTGGAAGTCTTGGAATATGATTATAAGAACATAATTACAGAACCCAAAGCCGGAAAAGGATTTATTGATTATAAAATTTCAGTAAACGATATACCAAAATTAATCATAGAAGCAAAGAAGGATGGTTTGGACTTTGATATAGATCAAAATTATAGTGGTAGAGCCTTCAATCTAAACGGTCCTGTATTCAAAGATAAAGCAGTTCAAGACGGTTTAGAGCAATGCATTTATTATGCTGCTCATAAGAGTGTGGAATTGACTTGTTTGACAAATGGAAAAACATGGATTGTGTTTCGTGGAAACAGGATAGGTGATGGAAAAGATGTGATGGATGGGAAAGCAATTGTGTTTAGTACTTTGGAATGCGTGCAAAAAAACTTTAAGTTATTTTTCGAGTTACTAAGCCCCGAGGCAATATTTGGATTAAAGTATCGAGCGATTTTTCAAGAACAAGAGGGGATCGAAATCAGACGAAAGGAGTTTTCAAAAGCGTTAAAAACAGAAAATAATTTAAAAGCTATTGATCGAAGCAATCATTCACATGATTTTGACAAAGTAATGACCGAATTTTTTTCCAAACTCAGTGGGGATTCAGACCCGGATTTATTAACTGACTGTTTTGTCGAAACAAAAGAAAGTCAAATTGCTGACAAAGAGTTATTTAGAATTTCAGAAGAATTGGCAAACAGAGTAAAATCGTTGGAAACAACCGAGGCTGCCGCTCTAAAAACGCTTATAGAACGCGTTAAAACTACGAATAGACATGAATTTGTTATACTAATTGGAAGTAAGGGTGCTGGCAAATCTACTTTTATCGATAGATTTTTCAAAAATGTTCTAAATGATCAAATGAAGGAACAATGTATTGTCGTACGTATAAACTTAGGAGAAAGCGACGGAAACGTAAATACGATTATTGATTGGTTAAATCAGACATTGCTTGAGGAGTGTGAAAAGGTTCTTTTCGATGGGAAACCAACCTTCGAGGAAATACAAGGCCTACATTGGCATGAGTACGACAGATTAAGTAAAGGTAATTGGCGCACGCTTTATGAAACAAATAAGGATCAATTTAAAATCGATTTTGGAAAACATATTGAAAGTAGAAGAGAGACAAGACCAAACGAATACATTAAAAGGCTTATAGGGGATATAACTAAGTCAAGGTTTAAAGTCCCTTGTATTATATTTGATAACACAGACCACTTTAGCATCGATTTTCAAGAAACGGTATTTCAATATGCAAGAGGTATTTACGAAAAAGAAATATGTTTAATAATTGTTCCTATCACAGATAAAACCAGTTGGCAGCTTTCAAAACAGGGAGCTATCCAATCATTTGAAAATGAGGTTTTATTTTTACCGGTTCCGTCACCACGTAAAATTATTGAAAAAAGGATTCAATATTTAGAACAAAAAATTGAGGTTGAACAATCCAATAAAGGGCAATATTTTCTGCAAAGGGGGATTAAACTCGAAATTTCGAACATTCATAAATTCGTAAAATATCTTCAAAATATCTTTTTAAGTGATAATTTAGTCGCAAAGTGGATAGGTGAGTTTGCGAATTATGACATACGGCGTTGTCTCGATTTAACACGTGACCTGATTTCATCGCCTTACATTTCTATTGAGGAACTCTTTTTAGTATATGCCGCAAAAGTAGTTCAAGACGAAACAGGGTTTCAAATCAAAAGGGAAAAGATTAAAACCGCGTTAATCAAGCGATTTTATAATTGCTACCCGATAGGTAGGCACACATATATTCAAAACCTTTTTTATTTTACAGGTAATATAAATGAGTCTCCAATATTTGCCATGAGAGTTTTACAAGTTTTAATTGATAAACGAAATGATCAAAATAAAGAAGATAATTATTTGGCGATTGACCAAATTTTGGACTATTTTAATGGAATGAGCGTTGATAGGTCGATCACAGCAAAGCATCTCGATTTATTATTAAAAAAAGGTCTTCTCCAATCTTACGATCCAACTATCTTGGATATCGGAAATTCCAAAAAAGTTGAGATCACCCCATCTGGGATGGAACATTACCATTGGTGTCTTAATGAAAACGATTATTTGCATATAATGGCGGAAGTCACACCAATAACTGATAAAAATATCTTTTCAGTTCTGGAAAGTAATTACTATTACCCAAAAACTAGAAATCTCGTTATGGCTGAATTTATTACTTATTTAGAAGCTAACGACCTCATTTATTGCCACATTCCAGATCATATTGCTTATGGAAGCCAGGTAAAAATCATGGAAAGACTAATCCAAAGGAGAAAACAAATAAATGAGTGGATTTCTAAATAAATCCAAAGGCAGCCAAATCTATTTTTATGATCGTCGGAGCAACCCGTTTTGAATACCTTAGACACAAAACCCAGCAAACAATCCTCCCAGCCCCACTGTGTATAGCTTGGTTCAAGGGAATAATTACTGTCGCGCCAATACTTTCAAATAGGTTCTCACGACAAAAAGACTCGGCAAACAATCCCCTCACGATCCCCTGTGTGTGCCCATGTCTATGTTACCCACTTATTGCTTTGACTCGGGTGGAGCATCCTGTCCAATGTAGTAAAAGGCTTCACTAATTGTTCCCATTGTTTCGATATGTTGAAGCAATTTTTTCGGATCAACTTTCCACTTCAACTTGTCTTTTTGCATAAAAAAGAAATTAGCCCCATCAAGAAAAACTGATATTCTCATATATTTGTTTTTTATCGCGGCTAATGTAAGAAACGAAAATGACTAAAAAAGGCCGGTAAACCGGCACTTTTTAGTCATTCAACAGATATATCTTTGCAGTGAGTAGAACGTTAAGCTCTATTAGTGGGTTGAAAAAAGCCCTGCAGGTATCCGCGCAGGGCTTTTTCATTATTTCCCGATAAATATGCCCAGCAACGTTCCAAGCTCATGCACTAAAGGTGGCGGAGCCGGAGACTTTGGAGGACAACAAGTACTGCAATTGCAATCACTTTTGCAGTACAAACGATTTGTTTTTTTCATAACTTCTCGTTTTTGTAGTGAAACATAAGTACAAAATTGTCTAAGCTTGGGCCACTCCTGGAATGGCTTGACGGCGATATTCACCAAATTACCTTTTATCAACATGTAGGTAATTTGTTCATTTACAGGAAAATACATTTGACTTCTGTGCCACGCCCATAGTATTATAGAACCGAAGGAAACCGTACATTTGCACGAACAAATCGAAAGTTACGTGATGTAATAAGTTCCCATATCCTATGGGTGATTGTATGTCCTGTAAACTTTTTTCTTCTAGCCCCACTTCTCTGCGTAAACAGGTAGGTAGGGGCTTTTTTTATATATATTTTAGTTGTTATACAAAAAGCCGCTCTTTTTTAGGGAGCGGCTTCGAGTTTTAGTTTCTTTAATTTATACCTTGCTCCCAGGTTTTCTAATACATAATACGCACACAGTTAGTTTATTGTCAAGCATGATATAAGTTAGAAGTATTAAAATGTTTTACTTTAGATGCTAAAATTATTCCTATTTCAGTTATCTATAAATGTAGTAATATTCTCGACTAAATAATATTATTAAACGATCAATTCGATTACATGACTGTTAAAGTTATGAACAAGAAATAAAAACCTGAATAATAAATTTTTCAAAAGAAAAAAAACAAAAAAAGAAAATGTCAAAGGCGTAAAGAGGTAAAAATTCTTTTGGCAGTCTGTCAAGGTTTTTGAAAAAAGAATTTTCCGGCGGGATTAGCGGGGAGAAAATTGTTTTTTCAAAATTCATTTTAACCTTGACTGACTTGCGTGCAGGACGTGCGAAAGAATTTTACCTTTTGAAGCATTTGGATTTGTTGGGGACGACTGCGTGAGGGATTGAAGCGGAAAGCCCGCAGATGTTAAACAAAAGAAACAGAAAAAAGGTCGAGGACTTGAAGCGGAAAGCCCGACCGATAGGGGCACGCCCTAATATTCAAAATCAAACAGCTCTTTAAGCGTGATATTATAAGCGTCAGCAATCTTTTTCAATATTTCGACACCTGGCCCCTGCTGTCCCGATTCAATTCGGATTATCTGCGATCTGTTTACCCCAACTTCAAAAGCAAGGTTTTCTTGGGTAAGTTTTTTTCCTTTCCGCAATGTTCTAATTTGGGCACCCAAGGCTTCGAGAAATTCGTTCTCCGACTTTTTATCCACACTCAAAAATCCAAACTATTAAATTTATTCATGTTGCGTTTACGCAACATTTACATACAAAATGATACCTTTAAGCAACATTTATACTTAGAAACCATGAAAAAAAACATTATTACTCTATCACTGCTGGGACTAATACTAACTCATGCAACAAATTGTAAGAAAAAAGACGAAAAAAAAGACTCCCCTTTACCCTCCAACGTACCAGCGGTAATAACGTCAGGCGTATCAGATATCAACTCAACGTCGGCAAGTTCTGGGGGCACGATAACCTCAGACGGTGGAGGCGAAATAATAACCAGTGGAATAATTTGTGGAACAGACCCCAGTCCTATTGTAAACAGCCAAACGATCACTAGTGGAACAGGAAACATTTTTACTACATTATTAACCGGACTAACTCCGAATACCACTTATTACATTTGGTCATTTGCTACAAACAAGGCTGGAATGGGAATGGGAAATGGACTACAGTTTAAAACATATACCGGTACGGCAACTGACATTGATGGAAATACTTATAAAACCATAACCATCGGGAACCAGGTTTGGCTATCAGAAAATCTGAAAGTAACCAAGTACCGAAACGGCGACCCGATAGCGAATGTAACCGAAGATGCTCAGTGGTGGAATTTAAAAACGGGTGCGTACTGCAACTATCATCATAACACCTCCAACATTTCTACATATGGTCGTTTGTATAACTGGCATGCCGTAAACGATAGTCGCAACATTGCTCCTACAGGCTATCATGTAGCAACTGATGCGGAATGGCAGGTACTCATAAACAAGATTAATATTGAGACAAACGGATTCGGTATCGCAAAGTCATTAGCTTCTATTTCTGGCTGGAAACAAAGTAGTACTATCGGTCAAGTTGGTAATAATCAGTCCAGCAACAACAGCAGTGGCTTCAACACAGTGCCAGCCGGTTATCATAGTAAAGACGGAAGCTTCTACCAACTACAAGAAATAGGTGCATTTTGGACAGCGACAGAAAAGGATGCAAATTACGCCTACATTGAATTTATAAACTACTCATCTACTGACGTGCTAAGAACAAATCCATATAAAGAGTTTGCATACCCTGTACGTTGTATAAAAAATTAATAATCCACAATAAATGCTTGCATTAAAATAAATTCTCGTGTATAGTAAAGAGGTTACTAATAAACATGCCTATTGTCCCGAAAGGGGTCAGCCGAAAGGTCAGACGCGAGCAATAGACTTTTTGAATTTGCATATTTCCAAACAAGGAGTATACTATGCTTGTTGTATCGTAAGGTATAACAACTCGATTGAGTAGCTTTAAATCTATCAATCGTATCAAAAGGCCTACCTGACTCGCGTCTGGTAGGTTTTTTGATTTGTGAAATTTAGCCAAGCAATTGAACAATTTACAAAATGGAGGACATTTAAGGTAAAAAAGGGAACTGTAAAAGGTTACGACCTGATTCTTAAACAATTCTGTTTATATGTTAGAGACTGCGATATAGAAAGCATCCGTCTTGATGATGTGATATCCTGGTTCACATTACTGACGGATCTTAAATGGCAACATAATTCATTTATTGCAAAGGCCCAGGCATTACGAAAGTTTTTTGAGTTTTATAAAAGCCAAGGTTACAAAGTTCTTGAACCGAACCTGATACCAGTGCCGTCAAAGGAGTTTAAAATACCACGAGTGGCAACAGAGGAAAATTACAGGAAACTTTTGCAAGCCATACCTGAGGATAGCAGAGATCCAAGACACAAAAGAAATCGAGCTATACTAATGCTTCTTTGGGATACCGGAGCGCGAAACGGTGAGATACTTGCCCTCGATGCAGACGATCTGAATTTGGTTGAAATGAAAGCCACTATCAAAACAGAAAAGTCAAAGGGTCGTCGGCCCATTCGTCAGATTTTTTGGACGGAGGAAACGAACGAAGCGTTAAAGGAATGGCTGGACAAAAGAGAGTATTTGCAAAAGACTAGAATGCCCCAAATGACAGAGTGTCTTTTTCCATGCATCTGTTCAAGCATGAATTATAATCTTAGTGGAAAGCGATTATCACTAAAAGGGGTTGGTGAAATGCTGAGGCGATACTCAAACAAAGCTGAAATACCATACCAAAATGCCCATAGTTTCCGTCATCATATGGGACATGAAATTATCTCCAGAGGGGGAAGTTCCTCCGATGTAATGAACATCTTAGGCCATGCTTCGCTCGCAAGCTCGTCAATCTATACGATGATGGTTGGCGAAGAATTGGAAACGCGTTATAGGGCATTCAAACCAAAGAAATCAACTTAATATGGTTGTTTTCAATTAATGGATACAGGTTCTTATCCTTTTAAATATAGCAGAATTATTATTTGGTATCTTTATGCTATGAATAATAAAGTTCAGATAAAAATTGAAAATACATTTGTTTCAAATGAAAAAAGCAACGAAGATTTAGGAATAACCTCCTATTCAAGAGCGTTCCGAAAGCTTACACATGAAAACAAAGGAATCGGTAAGATATTACCAATAAATATAAAAATTGACGATGAATATTTTTTGTTTGGAGTTTTTGCATTTGTCCGCTCAGGTTTAACTTCTTTTTTTCCTGAATTGCCTGAGGGAACTTTTTTTGATCATTTTACATTCGGAAAAAGCATAGCATCGCTCAATGCACATTTAACTGAAATTATAGATGATAAAAATGAAAAGATAATTCCTCTTAGTCCTGAACATTTGACTAATGGTACATATCATGTCGCAACATTTATTTTCCAAGATTTAGAATTATTGAAAATTACACCAAGAATTATTAAATATCCAGCAATAGATATTAAGCAATCGGAGTTACTCGAAGACGCATTGTTTACTAGGGGAGATTATAACGGTTCTGGTAATTTCGAGTTAATTGGTGATAAGGGGCCAGTGTTTATACAAATGTTTTTAATACCAAAAGGAGAGGATTTTAGTAATCTACAATTTTGTAAGTCAGTCATAATAGAAAAAATCTCCGATAATTTTAAGGATGATATTTTAGCGAGTACTAAAAAATTGATCTTTTTTGTAAAACACGAATTTCAAGATGACTATCAAATCGGGATTGTAGCATTTAGGTACCCTGAAGATATTAAGACCCCTGCGTATTTTGGATTTTCTATGGATCCATCAATGTCATACATTCAATCTTCTGACGAAGAATTTAACAAGTTAATTAGAGAACAGATGAAAAAAGCTCTACAAAGAAGAAGAAATCAACAGAATAAGTAAAAGACTCATTTGATCCAGCCAAAAAAGAGGCACTTTTGGTGTTTAGGTTTTGGCCCCATCCTAACAGAACCGGCCTAAGAAAAGCTACAGAATATTTATAAAAGAGATGTCGACAAATTTCATCGAATTGAACCAAAAAGCATAACAAAATCCACATTTACACTTGCAATATTTCGCCACAGTGCTATACTCATCTTAGCCGTTTGAAATTTCAAAAAAATCATGCCATCACTTAAGCAAGTAAAAGTTGAAAACACTGGTTTTCTATGTGGATACCCTCAAAAATATAAGAACTGTCATGGGAAATGAGGATTTAATTTTCACAGAAAAAACCAAGTGATGAGCGTGGTTTTTGTTTGCAAACGGGGGTCTGTGGAGAAAAAGGCGGAGTATTACCTGCTTTTCTAAAACTCACAGTAGACATCGGCATTAGCCCGATGCTGTCGGGACCGTTCCTGCCAAAATCAATACTGGTAGGAATTGACGCGAGGAATGTTGATCTAAGATTGGAAGCCCTATCGGCAAGCCTACTCCATAGACCCCCGTTTACAACCACGGCATGGTCGTCTTTATAAATTAATTTATAAAACACTCTATGCTAAAAATATACGATGTTTTCACTCGACGTATTTTCGTTGAAAATGGCGAGATGCAAAAAAAGTGGTACAAAGTGGGCTTTATCAAAGAAACGCCAAATGGTGCAAGATACCTACGCCTATTCCACCAACCAGATACCGAATTTTTTGTTGCAGAAAAATTGGAATTGCCTGAAAAAGAGAAATAAATTTTCTTCACCTCTTATCAAGTAATTACTTAATTACAATGACAATACACCAAGAAATACGGAAAATACTATTGAATGAGGCAAGGGAAATGATTGAGAAAGAAATTGCACCGAATCTAGAGGAAGACATTAAAAAATGCACCTACGCTCTAATAGAGAAAATGACAAAGCTGGATAACGATAACCGCAGACAGTATAGACGGGTATATAATAGGATAAATCGGGACTTAATCAGTCAAATGATCCGCCATTTAATCAAAGTGCAGTACAACGAAAAATAGATGGTAAATAAAGCAAAACCCCTACCAAAGGGGTTTTGTTAATTTAAAAATCACGACAAATAACAATAATATAACCTGTCTTTACAAAAAAGGCCGGTAAACCGGCAATTTTTTCTACAATAAAGCTCCTACATTTATGCCCAAACTAGGTCTTGGTTGATAACTATACTCACCGTCCAAGACGAATAGATAATTTTTTTTGCATGGAAACACTATTATCGATGTATTCCGGTACATACATACCAAATATTTTTAGGAGGATTATTATACTTCTAACTGTAACCTTATTTACTACCAAGTTTTTAGCACAAGATATACAGCCAATTGGCTTGTTAAAAGGACATTATGAAATCGATGCAAAAGGAAAAATCAAAAAGCAAGTATTTTGTGTAGATATTAATCTACACACGTCGGCGGGAAAAATCTACGATAAGGTTAGACTAGGCAATCAACAAATAAACTTAAGGATAGGAAATAGAGTAGATAACCTTCAAAATGCTATTAATAGTAATCAAATTAAGTTAAAGTTAATTGACTTCCCAGATGATCCCTTGAATATGTACTTAGAATTCCAGAATAATACAAACAGTCCTATTACGTTTGACGTTCTCGATAATGTTATACTAGGTAAAAAGGGAAGTAAAAGTACCTTAAAGTCGGTCGAACACTTAAACAACAGTGAAAATGATCTTGAAATAGAAAAACAAGACTTAATATGGTTCTCACAAGAGTTTCCTGAATACATGTTAAAAAATAAGAACATTTTTTTAGAAAACAGTTTTATCGTTCCCTCGGACAACTTAGATGTCATGTTGTTTCTAAAAAAACGAAAAGAAATTCTAGAATCCAATGGAGTTACATTAGAAGACAGTCGATACTGTAAAAAAGGGTTTATATTGGGTTCAGAATTTTCTTTAGGTAGTTTACTAGAGAAGAAAAGTAAACTAAGAAAATTTAATTCAGACGGATTCGAGAAGCAATTTATTATACGCTACAAAGAAGGAAAATATTTTGTAGATAATGGATCAACTTTACCAATATACATTGAAAATGATGTTTATGAACTAGCAAACAAACTGGGTAATAGTGAAACAATCTATGTTCAATTTGAGGGTTTCTCAAGCAAAATTAGAGAAGAAAACTTCCTAACAACATTAAAGATAGCGAGAAAAATTCCAGGGAACGCCGAATTCCGTGATTTTTTATTTGATAAAACGCCTCTATTAAAAACAATTTCTGAAATAACTGAGGAGAATAAAAAGAGCTTATTCGAAATCAATGTGGTCTCAAAAACTATCTCTCCTAATACTGATTCTGAACATTCTATTATCTTCAAAGAACCTAGACGTAGCATGATAATCTCAGTCAAAGATATGATATATAACTACTTTGGGGGACTAAACAAAAAATCGTCTCAGAGCCTCGCATCTATTCTTGAAGAATCCAAAACTGAGATAAAAAAAAATTTTACAGAATCTCAATTAGAAATTATTTTAGATCATAGGATTCAAATTACTTTGAATGATAAAAATTATAAACAATTTTTCGAAAACCTTTATTACTGTTATGACATCAATAATAAAGCCGAGTGATTTCTTAATTGGATACGCCATCCCAAATAGTAAAAGTAGTTTTTACAAAAACTATTACTCAGGTGTAGATATTGATTTTACAATTCAAAATATCTGGGCGGCCTACAATGCTGATACAGTAGTTCCCGCCAAACCACTTTTAAAATACATAAAGAAACTTGGTGTTACTATCAAATATGAATATACATTCGGAGATTTTAGCGATTTTTTTAAATCTGGTAAATACAAAGTATTAGTTTTATTCTCTCATTGGAAAAATAATCATGTTGAGTTTTACGACGGACTAAGGGAGATTTCATTAGTAAGCGAAAAAATTCCGTATGAAAGTGCCGTTATACTTGATTTAAATGTATGTAAATGTGATGCTCTTCGAAAACTATTAGAAACTAGTCGTAAGAATTTGACAATAAAGTCTAATAACGATCGTTATTGTTATCCAGTCTTTTGGATAAGGTACTATAAGTATTTCTTTCAATACATATCTAATTACAATGTAAATTTTAATGAAGCAAATTTGCAATGCATTAGTAATTTTTTTATAAATTTAGAGGAATGAAAACATCAGAAATATTAGGTAGCTACTTAGCAGAAAATTCGAAAA
>Ga0075163_10001048_pt1 | contig 36783 bp, 22 predicted proteins | sample JI1023141ADNA_FD_71478 | JGI IMG/M metagenome (GOLD analysis project Ga0075163, IMG submission 71478) | Wastewater effluent complex algal communities from Wisconsin, to seasonally profile nutrient transformation and Carbon sequestration -... | ecosystem: Engineered > WWTP > Effluent > Algae...
GTGGCGAACAATTAGTTGGCGATGCTTGGAGATCTGATGGTGCTGCTTTACCAAATGGCCAATTCAGAATTTGCAACTGCTTTGCTTGCTAGTAAATAACAGTTAGTTTCCAAAAAAATGATGCTTTTATAGGCACGCCACTTAGTAGCGTGCCTATATTATTTTGTAGATCTTTTTTGTAAGCTAATTATTGGGTTGTATCCCAATATACTTTGCTCTAGGACGAATTAGCCTATTACTTTCATATTCCTCAATTGCATGACCTATCCAACCAACCGCCCGACCAATAGCAAAAAGCGTAATAGCTGCCCCTGCTGGCAATGCCAACGCCTGACTTAAAGTAGCCAGCCCAGTATCTAAATTAGGTAATTCATTTGTTAAAGAAAGCATTTCTTGTGCAATTGCTTGCTCAAGTGCTACAGCCTCACTAGTAGGAGCAATTTCTTTAGCTAATTTAATTAAAACTATTGCTCTAGGATCACCTTCTGGATAAAGAGAATGCCCAAAACCAGGGATCTTTTCTCCTCTACGCAGTCGATTTACTAAGACCGATCGCGCTTGTATAGGCTTTTGTATTTCTTTAAATAACATTTCTACTTGTTCACTTTGTCCACCATGTTTATAACCTTGTAATGCTGCTAATCCTGCTGCTACAACTAAATAAGGGTTTGCCCCTGTAGACGCTACACAACGAGCAGTAAAAGTTGATGCATTTAACTCATGATCTGCACAAAGTATTAATGCTGCATTAATAAGCTTAGCAGCAGTTTTATGTTTTACTCCCCATCCTTTTTGTAAAGTCTCTGCTAGTGTATCTTTACTTGATTTTCCTTTAGCAATAATTGCTGCAAATAGCCTTAAGATCTGTGCTCCAGTGCCTGCAACTGTTGTAGGTTTGAGATCATAACCAGCAGGATCAAAACTAGCTGCTAATGGAACTAACACTTGAAAGCTTTCAATAAAAGAAAGCCCTGGTAATTGTTCATGAATTTTTGCTAGGCGCTCAGGATATAAATTGGTTCTAGCCTCAGCAAATGGCAAATTAGCATCTTTTAACCAAATTAAATTAGCTACTTGTTCAAAACTTAAATTGTTAGCTAGATCAACTACATTTTGACCACGATAGTATAAATTTCCCTCTGAAATTAAACATATTTCAGATGTTAATACTGGCGTTCCCCAATCTAATGCCGCTTCAGCCGCTTTAGCAGGATTACGTCTTAATTCTTTACGCTGTTTTAATGCTAAAACATCCTCTTTGCTATAACGGCGTAAACGCGGATCACTACCTGCTTCTGAACGTACTAACCCACGACTAACATATGCATAAAGCGTTGTTAAGCTTACATCTAATTCCTTAGCAGCTTCTTTAGCACTTAAATAAAGCATCTCTTTCATAGTTTTACCTTTTTTATATATTGATTTATGAATCAATGTTGACAATATATCATAGTAAATCAATAATTCAAATATTGATTACAGACTAAGATTTTGGAGGGAATATGAAAATAGGATTAGACAATGTTATAGTTACGCAAACTGTACTAAGTGAAGTAGATGGAGCAAAAGGTAGGTTAATTATTCGAGGGGTTTGTGTAGAAGATTTGGCAAATACATCCACTTTTGAAGAAGTAGCTATAAGACTTTGGCAAGGGTTTACTCAAGATACTCTAGAAACCTTAACTTTAGCCCTAGGAAACGCCCGCCTACGAGCTTTTGAGTTACTTCCATCTTTTTTAGATATTGCTAGTAAATTACCTTTTATTGAAGGTCTAAGACTTGGGCTAGCAAGCCTATCAGACAAGGAAGAAATGCCACATCATTATTTATTAACTGGGGCAATCCCTGTATTTTTGGCAGGACTTATTCGTAGTAAAAAAGGTCTAGCCCTTATTAAACCTGACCCAAGCCTAAGCCAAGCAGCAGATTTTCTTAGAATGATACATGGCGCGAGGTCTGATAAAGCTTTAGAGCAAGCATTAGATAAATATTTAATTACTATTTCAGATCATGGAATGAATGCCTCTACTTTTACTGCTCGTTGTATTGCTTCAACTGGAGCGGGTTTGATTTCTGCTGTGATTGGGGCAATTTCTGCTCTTAAAGGGCCTTTGCATGGCGGTGCGCCTGGGCCAGTTTTAGATATGCTAGATGAAATTGCTACAGAAGATCAGATTGAAAAATGGATTAAAGAAGAGCTTGTATCAGGAAAAAGATTAATGGGTTTTGGCCATCGTATTTATCAAGTACGTGATCCTAGAGCAGATGTACTTAAGCAAGTAGTTTTAGGCTTGCGTAAGACAGGTAACAAACGGCTTATTTTTGCAGAACAGGTAGAAAAAGCTATTTTAAGCGCTTTAGCTAAACATAAGCCTGACCGTCCATTGCACACTAATGTAGAGTTCTACACAGCATTACTATTAGAAGCAATTGGATTAGAGAGGGATTTGTTTACACCATTATTTGCTATGGGAAGGGTAATTGGTTGGATTGCACATGTTTTTGAACAGGAAAAAACAGGGCGTTTAATTCGACCTCAATCAGAATATATTGGCCCAGTGCCCATTACCCAACATGCAACAACTATGGGTTTGCCTTCTTGAGCGCGAACCGGTTGAATTAAGAATAAAGAGGGCGAACCAAGGTGTTCGCCCTACGGTGAAAAACTGTGTTGAATTAAGAATAAAGAGGGCGAACACACAGGTTCGCCCCTACAAAACACCGGGTTTGTTTAGACGTTGGTTTGTCTAAACCGTACTGCTGCTAAAACTAACATTATTGATCCCATTATTAGAAGTGCTGCACCATTTACCCATAAATGCTTAAATTCAGCACCTCGGATAATAATTCCTCTTAAAGTATCAATATAGTAGGTTGTAGGAATAAGACGACTAATTAACCAAAAAACTCTAGGCATATTGTCTAGCGAAAAAATATAGCCTGAAAGAAAAATTGCTGGTAAAACTGTGCTTGTTGCAAGTTGCATTGCTTCGCTTTGAGTACGTGCTTTGGTCGAGATAATTAACCCCATTCCTAAGATTGTTAAAATAAATGGAATAGAGAAAAGTAGTAGTAAAACCACGCTCCCATGAATTGGTACATCAAAGGCATAGCGCATGATTAGCAAAATCCCACATAACTCAAAAAAGCCTAGGATTCCATAGGGTAACATTTTGCCAATCATCAACCCTAATGGACTAATAGGAGCAAGATAAAGATTTTCTAATGTTCCTCGTTCTCGTTCTTTTACCAAGGAAAAAGCTATTAAAATTATGATCATTAATTGCAAAACGACGGCAACTAAGCCAGGAATAAAAAAATTAGCTGAACGAGTGTTAGGATTAAAAAGTACTTTATGTCTTGACTCCACTACACCAGGTGATTTTAATGCAATACGCCTTAAGGATTCCTGTAAAGTAATAGCACTAGAAACATTTACAGCTTCACTAGTAATATTAGATTCTGAACCGTCTACTATAAGTAAAATACTAGTGTTACTGTTTTTTTGTAAAGAGCGCGAATAATCTTCAGGAATTTTAATTCCTACTTTAGCCTCTCCAGCAACGATTTTGTCATAGAGTTCTTTATCAGAATTAACTCGTGCTACAACATTAAAATCATCACTAGAAACATAGCGCTCTATTAAGACTTGGCTTTCTTGAGTTTTGGCTAAGTCATATACAACGGTTTTTATTTGTCTTACATTTGTATCAACTGCAACACCTAGTAAGACCATTTCAAAAAGCGGTACAACAAGCGCAAAGAATAATGTAGTAGGATCGCGAAGAATTTGTAAGACTTCTTTTTTGAAAATAGGCCATAAGCCAGCTAAAAAATTACTTTCTCCCATAGTTACTTTTGTCCTCCTAACTCTTTATTAATAATATTGTTAGTTAAAGTAACAAAAATATCTTCTAGAGATGGAATGATAGATTTTATTTTAGGCTGCCCAAAGCCTTTCTTTTGTAAATCCTCAGAAAGTGCATTACTTTGATTTGCTTGACATAAAACATGAATAGACTGTCCAAAAATAGTAGACTCCCATACATAAGGAAGTTCCTTAATAAAGGCTAAAGCTTCTGAAGGCAAATCACAGATAATTTCTAAACGTGTTGAATTATTAGGAGAAACTTCAGGTAATTGACGAAGTTGGTCTACTGTGCCAACAGCAATTAAATTAGAAAGATAAATATAACCAACTCGACGACAACGCTCAGCTTCATCCATATAGTGAGTAGTTACAAAGATAGTTACACCTTGTCCAGACAACTTAAAAAGCAGATCCCAAAGTGTACGTCTAGCAACAGGATCAATTCCTGCTGTAGGTTCATCTAAAAATAAAACTTCTGGTTCATGAATAATTGCACAAGCTAGTGCTAGACGTTGTTTCCAGCCACCAGAAAGCGCTCCAGCACGACGGTCTAAATAAGGGGTTAACCCTGTAAGTTGTAAGACTTCTGGCTTACGGATTTTTATTTGATCTTTCTTCATCTGATAGATGCCAGCATAAAAATCCAGGTTTTCATTAGTGGTTAGTTCTTCATAAAGGCTAAATTTTTGAGACATATAGCCAATACGTTTTTTAATTTTGAAAGAATCTTTATGAATATCTAATCCTAAGACTTTACCTTTTCCCATAGCATTAGTAATAAGTCCACAAAGAGCTTTAATAATAGTAGTTTTACCTGAACCATTTGGCCCAAGTAAGCCAAAGATTTCTCCTACCTTTACATCAAAACTAACTTTATTAACAGCAGTAAACTTACCAAATTTAATTGTTAGATCATCAGTCGAAATCACAGCTTCCATATGGTTTACTCCTTTGCTATTAGCTTTACATCAGCCGCCATGCCTGCTTTTAACAAGCCTTCTTTGTTATCAATACGGATTTTGATAGCAAAGACTTGATGAGAACGACCATCACGATTTTGAACATTACGAGGAGTAAATTCTGCCTTTGAGAAAATTTGCTCTACTTGACCAGAAAAAGCTTTACTAGGAAAAGAATCTACATAAACATTTGCTTTTTGACCAACAAAAACATGACCAAGTTCTGGTTCAGGAACATAAACACGTACACGAATTTGATCAAGTTCTAGCATTGTAGCAATTGGGTTGTTAGCTAGTACTAAGTCACCAACTCGCACACTAAGCAAATCTATTTGACTATCAACAGGTGCTAAAACCTCACCTTCCTTAATTTGAGTATTAAGCCTTTCTACTAAAGCATTAGCTTCTGCAAGTTGTGCATTAGCTTGTGAAATATCTTCAGGCCGTGAACCGCTACGAAGTAGTTTTAAGTTTTCTACTGCTTGATGAAGGCGTTCTTGAGCAGCGCGAATATCTTCTTGACGTGTTCCTGATTCAAGTAGAGAAAGCCTTTGTTCTAAAGATTGATGACGTGCGCTAGATAATATTACTTTAGCTTCAGCATCATCGCGGCTTTGTTTAGAGGCATAGCCTTCTTGATAGAGTTGTTCTAGACGTGCTAGAGATGTTTTGTTATGTTCTAGTTCTCCTTTTGTTCCTATTAATTCTTCTTTAAGTTGTTGGAGTTCTTGGGGACGTGGCCCATTTTGTAATGCTTCTAGTTGGGCTTGTTCCCGGCTTACTGCTGCTTGAGCTTGAGTGATTTCCTCACTACGATAACCATTTGTTAGTTTTAGCAGTTGAGCTTGAGCTTGAGCAATTTTAGCTTGATATTGTTTTTCTTCTGCTAACAGAGTAGAAATATCAAAACGTACTAGTGGGGTACCAGCTTTAACATATTGTCCTTCTTGAGCTAAAACCTCTGTTACTCGACCCCCTATTTTTGAACCAACTTGAATTTCTTGTGCCTCAATTGTGCCTGAAAGTAACAGTTCAACAGGTTTAACAGGTTCATCCTTGTAGTACATTCCTGTTACAACCAAACCAAAAGTAATTAACAAAATAATAATGACAATTAATTTTTTATACATTTGTCACCTCGTTTATGAAAATATGGGCGAACTGTTCGCCCTCTTTCCTCTTAACAAAAGGGTAAACAGGTTTACCCTTTTAGGAACTTTTTACAATTACATAGCCTTTATCACCATCCACAGTAATATGATCACCATTTTTAATTGTTGTAAGTAAGTTAGGAATATTAACTACTGCTGGGAGTCCATATTCACGAGCTACAATTGCACCATGTGAAAGAAATCCCCCTACTTCCATTACTATAGCTGAAGCACGTAAAAACAAAGGTGTCCAGCCTGGGTCAGTAGAAGGAGCTAAAAGAATTTCTCCTTGAGCTAAAAGATTTCCTTCTTCAGGGTGAAGAATAATTCTAGCTATTCCTGATGCTTTTCCACTTGCTACCCCTAAACCGCTTAGTACAAGCCCTTCAGGAGTACTCTCTATTATTGGAGTAGGAGTATTATTACTAGTTGGAAAAGAAGTAGTTTGACCATTTTGATCAAAAATAAGACAATCTTCTGATGTTTGGCTTAAAAATATTTCTCGTTCAGCTTTATTATCATTAGCTATATTTCTTGCTCCTTGTCCATCCCACTCACCTAATAAATAAGCTCCTGTAGTTAAGCCACTTAGGTGAAAAATATCTGAAGGCTCATCTAGCAGATTAGCCCTAACCATTCGCTCACCAATTTCTAAAAGGATTTTTCTAATAGGTTCAATTGCTCTAACTAAAGCAGATTTGCTTAGTTCACGTAAACCAGCCCCATAACGAGCTTTTTTTACTAACCAATTAAGGATAAGACGATAAGGTAAGCTTAGTGCCGCAACCTCTTTTTCTGCTGCTTGACGTAGAGCTAAGGCTTTATTTTGTGGTGGGGTAAATTCTCCTGAGTTTAAGATTATTTGGATTTGCTCTAATAAATAACTAGGGTCTTCATTCCATCGAGGGTTAGCTGTTTCAGCTTCATAAACAGCACGATGACCAAATTCTTCTAAAAATTCTTCAAACTCTTTACGAAAAAGAGAGTTTATAGGTAAATCCCGCCAAGCTTGTGCATTAATAGGTTTTTGCTGTAAATAATTAAGTGCTTGAGGGTCTTTTTTAGCTGTAATCGCTAAATTATAAAGACGATAACCATGTTCTGCTGTAGTTACTTGTCCTGTACCTATTAGTAGTGCATTAGTTAATGCTTCTGCTCTATCAGGCTTTATTTTAAGTAAAGTATCATAAATAGGCTTAACCCATGCTCCAGCATTTGAATTTCCTAACTGAAACTGGTAGGCAAATTTATATTGATTCACACTTATTTCTTCTAACAAGTAAAAAAGTTCTTCATTGGTTCTATTTGATAAGTCTATATTTTTCCATCGTTTTACTCTATCAATAGCTTGTTTGATTTCATTTGGTAGGGTTTTTCCTATTTTTAAAACAGTAAATAGAAATTTCATTTGTTGTAGTTTACGTTTTTGACCAGCTTTTCCTGCTAATGGATCATCTTCTGGGACAGGAATAGCTGGGTGATGCCCGCCAAGACTACGGTTAACATCCTTAGGCATTAATCCAAAGGCATCATAGAAAAACCATTGTATATGGCCAACTTCAAAATAGCCCCTACCATTAATTCTACGTGAGATTTCTAGGCCATCAGGTTTAGGATAGCCAATTTGTTCAAGTGAGGCATAAAGAATTTCTACTACACAATCTAAAACCATATTCCAAGTAAGTATGGTAGGGACACCAGCTACAGCATCTTTTATATTTGCTGTTGACCAAATTGTAGGAAGATGGGCAATAGCTTTAGAAGTAAGTTGAGGAAGTTTTGTTACAGGTCTGGCTTGAAGGATCCAAAAGCGTTTTCCATCATATGCCCATTCTACATCTTGAGGCGGATGAGATTTGCCTAATACCCAATGTATACGCCAAACTAAGCGAGCAAGGGTTAAAACTTGTTTATCATTTAAAACTTGTTTATTAACAAGTTTTCTTTCTATTTCATTGAATTGGCTATATTTATATAACACTGTAATTTCTTCAGGGTTAATATGACCACTAACCAAAGCATCACCTAGACCAAATGCAGCATTAATAGTAACAACATTACGTCTACCTGTACGAGGATCACATGAAAAAGCTACACCTGCTGAAATAGGTGCATTGCTATTTGGGGCTGTAACCATTTGACAAAGGACTACAGCACAGGCTACTTGGTCATCTGAGAGTTTCATTTTACGGCGATAAGCTAAAGCTTGAGGTGTCCAAAGAGAAGCATAACAGCCTCTAATAGCTTTAATTATTGACTCTAAGCCCGTTACATTTAAGAAACTACTATGAATACCAGCAAATGAAGCCATTAGACCATCTTCAGCCGTAGCGCTAGAACGAACAGCAATAGCTTTATCAAGAAGGTTTAAGGACTCAAGGAATTGTTTTAATTCATTAATAAATTCTGTTGGTAAATCAACTGTTTCAAAGAGTAAGCGGAGTTTATTTAATTTTTCTATGATTTCTGGCTCGGTGACAGCAAGTGGGGAAATATCAGATAATTCTAGTTGTAGTTTTTTTAGCTCAGGATGTTGCATTAAGTTTTGATAATAGCTAGCTGTAATTACACCCCCTAATGGAACTAAAAAACCATATCGGTAAAGTCGCCCTAAGTTCCAGCCTTTACCACCACAAATGCTTGCTCCTGCTAATGCTGCCTCAGACCAATTTAATAGTTTACCTACAGTAATTCTATCTTGAGTTCTATCTTGAACATTTGCAACTAGTTGACTGCTCATAAGGATTTTTCTCCTTTGTTTAACCAAACGGTCAGTTTTTATCAGAAGTTTCTTTTTAGCAAGAGAAATTTGTGGCTACCCACATGTTAACTTCCTGTTTGTTACGCTTTTCTTTATTTGGATTAATCTATTAGAGTTAGCTAGCGTTTTTATCCATTAAAGAAGTAAAATAGATTTTCTATAAGATAATAATTAATTTCCATTAAATATTGGCCAACTAGGAGTATTTTCTGTGAATAAGCAAAAGACTTTCCTCGCCATTGGATTTTTAATCACTATACTAATAATCCTTTTCCCTAATAGTATCTATGGTCAAGCAGGGGTATTGATTCCTAATGATCTTACTGGTAATGCACAAATAACCAATCCTAATGCTACTAAGTTTTCAGCAGCAACAGCACTTTCTTTATCAGAAATGACTGTAAAAGTTGATATTAACAACCAATTTGCTCGTGTAAAAGTAATGCAGATTTATACTAATAACACTGGGCGAATACTAGAAGGGAAATATGTGTTTTTAATTCCTAACACAGCAATTATTTCTGATTTTGCTGTTTGGGATGGTGATGTCCGTATCCCTGGTGTGATTATAGAAAAACGCCGTGCTAATGAAATTTATGAGGAAATTAAACAGCAATATATTGACCCAGGGCTTTTACAGTCAGAAGAAGGCGAAGCAGCGTTTTCAACAAAAATTACTCCTATTCAACCCTTTAGCACTAAACGTATGGAGATTGAATATACAGAAGTATTAGGAGTAGATGGACTGAAATCTTATTTTTCTTTCCCATTACGCCCATCAGACTTTGGTCAACAATTAGCTAATGGTTTTAAGCTAGATTTAGCTATTGCTAGTAAATATCGAATGAAGGATTTTAACCTACTTAGCAAACAATATCCTTTAACTTTTTCACAACAAACAGAAAACTTAATAGTCGCTAGTTATGAAGCTAGCCAAATTGCTTTCCAAGAAGATTTTGCTTTTAATTACGGGCTAAATGTCCCAAAGAGTGAAATACAATTTCTTGCCTATCGTGCTCCAGAAAAAATTTCTCCTTTAGAACTTAGGGATCCTGCCCGTGCTAACCTTAATCCTGATGGATATTTTGAAGCGAGTGCTATTTTTAGCGGTACTAAAAAGGCAGCAAAAGCAAAATCTGAACCTCGTTCAGTAGTGTTAATGCTAGATACTTCTTTATCAATGCGCTTAGAAAAACTAGATAAATCCATTGAAGCTATAGAGTATTTTCTTCATGCCTTAACACCTAAAGACAACTTTAACTTAGTGCTTTTTAATGATGATATTAATGTGTTTTCTGGTTCTCCTATGGCAGCTAATAGAGAGAATGTTGAAAAAGCAATTTCTTTTATTCGTAATAGTTACTTAAGCGGTGGCACAGATTTAATGGGCGGACTTCGTGCTAGTCTTGAAGCAGCAAAAAAATTACCAGGAAATGAACGTAATATTGTAATGATTACAGATGGTAACTCTACTTTAACTAGCACTTCCCTAAAAAATATCACTAGTGCTTTTAATAAAGAAAATAGTAATAAAGAAAATAAACAAACTGCCCGTCTTTATGTTTTTGGGGTTGGTAGCGACACTAACACACAACTGCTAGGAGAATTAGTTAGGGGTAGTAATGGTTATTTTAATTGGGCACGTGAAACCGAAGATTTAAGTTTTAAGCTTGCTGCGTTTTTTGACAAAGTAGGAAAACCAGTAATTGAAGATATTAGCTTTACTTCAAATATTTCAAATTACCGTGATGATTTTTATCAAGTTTACCCAGATGTTGACCGTGTTTCTTATGATGGCTCGCGTTTTGCGTTTGTTGGTCGCTATCGTCGTCCTAATGATAAATACCCAATTGCCATTAATAGCAATCAGTCAGGTGATATAGATTTACTTACTGCTACAGTGAAATTACCAGAATTAGATACAACTTATGATCATCTACCTAGATTATGGGCTAAGGCTAGAGTTGATGCACTACTACGTGAAATTGCCTTAAATGGTGAGACTGAAGATGCAATTAATGAAATTATTGCTTTATCTAAAAAATATAAGTTTGTTACTCCCTACACAGCATTTTTAGCTGCTCCTCGTTCGCTTTTACGTCCACGTATTATCAAACCAGGTGACCCTGTATTAAGAGTTCGTACAGATGCATCAATTGTTTCTGTTGTTGCAGTTTTACCTTTTGGGGAAACTAAACAGTTAACCTACTTAAAAGATGAGGACATTTGGGAAACTCGCTTTTTAGCTCCAAAAACAATGCAGGATGGTAGTTATAATGCCAGACTGATTTTAATTGATAGAACTAATAATTCTTATGAAGAAGAAAAAAGCTTTATTATCGACAGCCGTCCACCTACTTTAAGTGCTGAGTTAAGCAATAAAAGAGTTCAAGCTGGAACGGATTTAATCATTAAAGTAAAAGCTGATAGAGATACACGCCGTATTGCTGCTAGGCTTTTTGGTGCTCAACCTATTCCAATTGTTTGGGATGAAAAAGAAAAAGTTAACCTTGGACGTTTACATATTCCTGAAGGCTTACCAGCAGGCAGATATCAACTAATTGTTACTGCTGAAGACTTTGCACATAACAACAGTGATCTAGAACTTTCCATAGAGGTGTTAGGACAATAATATGAAACGTAAATTTACTATTTTAGCAGTTATTTTTAGCGTACTAATCCTATCCTCTTTAGCTCTTCAAGCTGATACAGGACAACAAAAAGGTAAACCTGGCGTTGCTGATAAACTTGCTCCAGGTCAAAAAATATCAGATAAACCAGGCACAGTAACTAAAGGAAATAAGACTCCTAAACCTGTGGCTGAACAAGAAAAGCCAACCCCTAATGGTGCTAGGGTTTTACCTGCTCCAATAGCTAATGCTGATTTAGCTTCACAGTCTGATATTGATAAGGCGCTTTATACTTCAGAAGAGTTTTTTGGTACCAGTAGCAGAACAAAACGTGCTTTTTCTGATTCACGTAAACAAATTGATCAGCTTATTTCCCGTTATCCAAAAGATCCTCGCTTACAATTAACGGCTGCTTGGCTAGATGAACGGCTAGAGAATTTTGATCAAGCTACTTTAGAAATGAAACAGTATGTTGTCTTAAATAGTGATTCTGCTGCCTCTCTACGTCGATTGTCTAATTTTTATCACAATAGAGCAATGTTTAAGGCTCAAGTTGAAACTCTACAGAAATTAGCCACAAACTTACGAATTGAAGAACGTGAACCTGTTTATCGTGAGATTATTTCTATTGTAAAAGACCATGAAGTTAAAGGATTTTCTATTGAAGATGCTTATAAAGAACTACTTGCTAGTGATAAACAAAATGTTGGGTTAGTAAAAAGCTATGTAGAAGAGTTAATACTAAAGAGAAAATATACAGAAGCAACTACAGTCCTAACCACTTATCAAGAACAATATCCAAATGAGCTAAGTTACTTTTTAGAAAAACGTGCTAGCGTTTACCAAGAACAAGGTGATCGTCTTAAGGCTGAAGTGGTTTATAAAGAGGCGTTTGATCCTCTTTGGCCAAGTAATATTTCCACTAGCTATTATGAATTATTAAGAAAGTTTGGTCGTTATCGTAACTATCGCCGTGACCTACAAGTAGAAACTACCCGTAATGCTAGCTTTAATTCAGTTGCAAGGCTTTTTAACCTATATGCTTATGAAGAAAATCGTCCACTGGCTTTTAGTTTACTTAAAAACTATGAAGCAAAACGAGGTGAACAAGCCAATTGGAAACAACAAGAGCTAGAAACTTTAGCCGCGCTCTATATTTCTATTGGACAATATGATGAGGCTTCGCGCTATCTTTACACTCTTTATCTTTCAGAAGGATTAAAACCTGGTAGTAAAGAGCGAGAAAAATACTTGTCTAAGCTCTTTAATATCCTTATGGATTCAGGTTCTCAGCCTGTACGCTTAAGTAGTGGCGATTTATCACTTTATCGTGATATTGCTAAGGTAGATCAAAATCCAGGTTTACTTAATGGCGTATTATCACTAATTTTATCTAATACCAATATAGGTTATGAGTTTCAACAAAAAGAGGCAAATGCAGCAAGTTATTTTAATCGTGCTTTTGCATATCGGATTTTTAATAGCTTTAAGCAAGAATATGCAAGCTCAGAGCAATTACCAGTAATGTATGACTATTTAATGTCAATGTTTGCAGGCTTTGGCGAACATAAACTTGTACTTAGCTTAGGTAAAGAGTTTCAAACTAAATTCCCACAAGCTCCAAATTATAATCAAATTACCTTAAAAATTGCTGATGCACATGTGGCGCTAGGTCAACGTGATGCAGAAAGGGTTTTACTCGCTCAACTCTTGGATAAAATTTCACAACAAAAGACCAATCGAGTTTTATTGCCTTCTTCACGTACAATTAAAGCTGCTGACCCACAATTTGATGCTGTTGTAAATGAGATAGTTCAAGATATTCAGTTCTTTAGCGATACTTATAACCCTATTTGGATGAGTAAAGATAATGGTAATGAAAATTACAATAACAACTCTAATACATACAACACTGAAACTAATGAAGTGAACTATTCTCGTATTTTGGAAAGAATAGTTTCTAGTTATGGTACTGAAGGGAAAAAACAGGAAACACTTAAATTCTTCTGGGGAGAAATCAAAAAACACCCTAAAGAAGAAGGTCTTTATGAGCGCATGTTGCAATGGCTAGAGTCAGCAAGGCTTTTTGAAGAACAATTTAAGGTTTATACCGCTGCAATAAACAATTTTCAAGATAATAGTTGGTATCATAGCTTAAGCCGTTGGTATATTCGTAACAAAAAGAAAGCAGAGTTTCGCAATTATTCTAAAGAAATTGTTGAAACTCTAGATCAAGCAGATATTAAAGAATATTTAGACCGATTTGTTTTAATGTCTTATGGAAAAGTTACTGATATTAACTATGATTCAAAGTTTTATTTTGAACTCTATAGCTATGCCTTAAAGCGCTTTCCTAATAATATAGCTTTTGTTAATGGACTATTGCGCTACTATGCTGTTGAGAAAAACTGGGCTGAGTGGGAGCGATTATCTTTTGAATATTATTCTGCTGATACAGCTATTCAAGAAAACCTACTGCGTTATCTAGCAAGCAAACAAAAGTTACAAACTACTTATCAACAAGCACGTCAAAAATCCAAGACGTCGCTTGCTTATCAACAATTTAGCGCTGATGCTGCTGTAAAACTTTCTCATTTTGATGAAGCTTTAGACACTTACAAATTATTAGTGTCTAATTATCCTGGTGAAACTAGGTATGCGCTTAAATTAGGGGATTTGATGCGCTCATTTAGTTATCAAGGGGAAAAATTCTCTGAAGAATCAGCAAAAGTTTACTTACAACTAGCCCGAATTTATCCAACAAACCATGAATATAAGACTAAAGCTGGGGAAGTCTTTGCTGATATGAGCGATTTTACCCGTGCTCGTCAGGTTTGGGATACTATTCTTACTAATGAATTAGGCGTTCCTAACACTTATCTAGAAGTAGCTAGTATTTACTGGGATTATTACCAGTATGATGATGCAATTCGAGTTGTTAATAATTACCGTGATAATACTGGTGATAAGACAGCATTAGCTTATAAGATGGGAGCAATTTACGAAGGCAAAAATGATTGGAAACAAGCAATTAATGAATATGTTAGCGTCCTTGCTGAACCTGGAGTTGGACGAGATGTAGTAATAAAACGCTTGGTACAACTTACTCCTAGACGTGATTTTGCTCAAACTATTGCACGTAGCTATGAACAACAATCGTCAAATAACCCTGGTAACTGGCTTTTAAGCCTAGGTTATAGTGAATATTTAAGATCTGCTGGTAGAGAGACTGAGGCTGATAGCTTCCTACGTGATCAAGTAGCAAAACGTAGTGAAATAGAGTTTTTAGAAGCTATTCGTGATGTTTTCCACCGTGAAAGACTACCTCAAGATGAAGAACAAACGCTTATGCGTTTAACAAAACTAGCTCGTGATGAGCGTGAATCAATGAAATATCGCTTACAACAAGCTGAATTTTATGAGCAAAGACGGGATTTAACAAAAGCTGGAGGCGTTTTTGATGGATTACTTGCACAATACCCTAATAATTTAGGGATTATTCAAGAATCTGCTCAGTTTTTTAGCCGTGCTGGATTGGTTGATAAGTCTATTGCACTCTTTAAGCAATCTGCTGGCCGCGCACAAGGTGATTATCGTAAACAATTTACTTTACAACTAGCTAAGCAGTTAGAAAAAGCTAACAAGCTAGATGAATCAGAGCAAATTCTTCGTGCTTGGTATAATGAACATCCTTTGGATAATGAATTTTTCCGTAATTTAGTAGCGCTTTTAGGTAAAGCTAATAAACAAGAAGCCTTGGTTGAACTTTATCAAACAGCCTTAAAACAGCCTGCAACTAGTGGTTTATCTGGGGATGAAACAAAAGCTTATGTAACTAATTTACGGTTGGCGATGATAGAAACTTTAGCTAGACTTAATCGACATAGCGAGGTTGTAGACCAATATATTGAAGTAATTAACAGACAGTTTGATAATAGCCAATTTATTGATGCAGCTTTTCGTTATTCACAGGCTAATAACCAATTAGACCGTTTTAAGGCTTACTATGAAGATTTAGCAAAGAAATCTTTTAAGGACTATCGTTGGAATTTGGTTTTAGGTGCAATTTATGCTGCTAATGGTGAAACTGCTAAACAAATAGACCAATATAAACTCGCTGTAACTAATGAACCTCAACGCTTAGACTTACGAGAAACTTTAGCCGCTCTTTATACTCGTGAACAACGTTATGATGAAGCCGTTACAGCCTTAAAACGTAATTTTGAAATAGATGGGAATAATCCTGAATGGTTAACCAAGATTGCTAAAGTTCAAATTCAGGCTGATAAGCCTGATGCAGCAGTAGCAACTTTACGCGATAGCCTAGCTAAAAACCCTAAAGTTACTGCTCAACTACTTTTTAATGCTGGAAAACTTCTTGCTGAGCGTAGTTATACAAAACAAGCATTTGACTTTTATAAAGAAGCCATTGATTTAGTTAAATCAAGACCAACCAAAGAATATACAGAGTTAGAGCAAATTTCTAACTATAGTCTAGCTTTACTGAAAAATACTAATCCAGTAGCTACTTATCAAGAACTAAAGGATTTAGAAGCAAAACTAGAGACTGTTTCTAGTGAAGATGATGAGAAAAATTATGCTTATAGCACTAAATATTCAGTACAGAATTTTCTAGAAAATGGTTTTGGTAAACAAGTAATGACAGTTTGTTCACCAAAAGAGCGTCTAGATTTAGCAGTGAGGTTAAATCAGTCAGTAAAAAATATAAATACTTATGATGCTGATAGCGAAGCAGCTTTAAGAAAAATGCTTTCCTTAGCAGAAAGTGCAGGTTTAACGGAATTCCAAGAATCTTTGCTAGTAAAAGTAAAAGATTTGTCTTATTCAGTATCACCTAATAAGTATTACAATAATGTTGTTAATTTATTAGGCTTTTATGAGCGTTTTGCACTCTATGCTAAAGCAGCAGAGCTTTTACAAACAGAAAAGAAAGTAGGACGTTGGAATAGTCCAAAATCAGCTAAGCCTTCAGAGGTTGATTTATCAGAACTCTATCATGCATTAATTTCTGATTATTGGCATAAAGCAGGAATGGCTGATAAGGAATTAGCTACTTTGTCAGAATATTATCTTAGCCGTTCTGGTTCTGCTACAGCGGATAATAGCCCGCTAGTGCAACGCTACTTTAATTTATTAGTTGAGTTAAAACAAACAGAAGAATTTAAGCAAATTGCTAGTAAGTCTAATCCTTATCAACTTCAGTTAATTAATTTTTTCATTGTACGTAAAGAAAAAGAACTTGCTTTGCAAGCTATTGATAATAGTAGCTTTAATGCTGCTTGGAAATCTTCACGCCGTGCTCAAGTAGGACTTTATTTCCAAGATACTAATGCAAGTGTAGAAAAATCTTTCCAAGTTTCATTAGATCTAAAACCAATTGGACAAATGGTAAAACAAAAGCCTAATAGTGAAACAGTTTTAACAGGCTCTGACTGGTATGTAGCAACTTCTAACTATGGTGTTTGGTTAACTTTATCACAAGATAAAGCCTCTCAAGCACATAAATATATTGTTGCTAAAGCAGAAGATAAGCCTAGTGATGCTGTTGCTCAACTTGAACTTGCTAATTTTTATATCAATAGCAAAACCTTTAATTTAGCTGAGCAACATTTGGCTTTAGCTAATGAACTAGCCCCTAATTCTCCATCTATTTTGGTAACACAAGGTAATTATCACTTTATGCGTGGGGATCGTAATAAAGCTATTGCTACTTGGAATAATTTGGTAGCAAAACGCAATTCTGGACTATTACAGCATAATAGCTATTTTGATGCTTTAGCTTCTCATGGTTTAGTTGAAGAGTCTTTACCAACTGTAGGGCGTTTTCTTTCTCGTGCATTAACAAAACTTTCTTGGGATGAACTTTCACCTTTTGTCCGTAAAGTAGCTTTAGCTGGAAAGAATAATAATAATTTAAGTAAAGCTATTGCAGATACTTTATATCAAGTAATAAGAGATAACCCTAGTAATATTAAATTAGGGCAAATGTTAGTTCAGGAAGATTTAGTTACTACTATAGAGGCAAAAAGCACTATCTACCGTGCAATGTTAGAGCGTTATCAAGATTTACTTGTTGCTGTAACAGCTACAGGTGGTTCTTATCAAGACGGGGAATATTACTCTAGAGATAAAGTAGCTTCTCTTTTAGATGGACATGAAAGAAAATTAATTGATTTTCTAATTACTGAGCGTCAATTTGACCAAGTTAAACAAAACTTACGCTATATGCAAGATTCACATTCAGAGCTTGGAATTGAAATTACTCCTGAATGGATGGAAATGGCTCAGGCTGTGGTTGAACTTCGTACAGGTACAATTGACAATGCTGTTGCTTCACTAAAACGCTATGTTGGAGTTGCTAAGGAAAAGAAACCTGAAGAATACACTAGCACTGTAGAAGAAAATCGTCACCTTAAAGCCTATACCTTATTAATTAATGAGCAACAGCCTGTAGCAGCAGACAACTTGCTTTATGAATATTACCAAAGACAATTAAGAATAGGGCAAGGGACTATTGCTAACTATACTGGTATTGCTGGGGTTGAGTTTAGACGTGGGCATAACAAAGAAGGTCTAGATTGGTTAGGAAAAATGGTAGCAATTTTTGGTACGGCTGATGCAGCAATTGAAGCAGGAAAATTAGCTGAGCGATATGAATTACATAAAGAGTCTTTTGATTGGCGTAGTCAGGGAGCAAAACTTGATCCTGCTCAAGTGGAAAATCGTTTAGAACTAGCTCGTAATGCAGCATTAATTGGTCAAAATCAATTAGGGGTAAATATATTAAAACAGCTAATTGAGAACCGTGAAACTACTAATACTATTCGCGCTCAAGCTGTTGCACTAATTCCTAATGTGGCTGGCAGTAAAGACGCTGCAAATAATATGTTGGCTACTTTCCAAAATAATCCAGACTATTATTCACAACTAGTTACTTCAGGTCTTTTAATTGCGGCTGATCGTAAGGCAGAAGCACGAGTAATATTACAACAAGCCTCTAAATCAAGTACTGCGGCACAAGCTAGGTTGATGTTAGCGGCTCTAGAGACTTCGGAAAAAACTGCTAATGCTAAGGGTGCGCTTCAAGATGCTCTTTATTCTGATAGCAAAGCTATGGTTAGCCAAGCAATAGCTTTTAACTTTGATGAGCCTAACTCTGTGTTAGTACAAGCTTTTATTAGCAATAATCAGCTTAATGCTGCATTAGCATTTTCTCCAATTAAAGCTAAAAGAATGTTAATAGAAGAAGATGAAGAGTCTTATAATGATTCAGAAAATAGTTCTGAAGATTCTACACAAAATGTTAACTTCCGTAGTTTTAATTATGAGGAAATAGATGTCGCTGCTAAAACATCTAAATATTTAACTTTAGCTGAAATGGCAACTGAGCGCAGAAAAGCTACAGAAAATAAACTTCTAGAATCTTTAATTGATGTAGCAATTAAACTTGGTGATTTACCTCAAGCAATAGGGTTAATTGCTAACTATCAAACTAAAATAACTAATCCACAACAATTTGCTTTACTAGAAGGAAAACGTAAGGCTTTAACCTTAGAGTTAAATAATAGTCAAGCAATTGAGGAAGCATCCTTAAAACTAGGTACAGAGCTAACACAATCAGTACTTGATCAATTATTATCTAAGTCTATTGGTAGTCAAACTTCAGGAGCAGAAGGAGAGGGGTTATAAACATATGAGAAACAAACTAGCATTTGTTTTGTTACTACTTATGAGCGCATTAGCATTAGCTGGTGATAAGGTTAACTCTCCTTTAGCTGATGTGTTTCCTCTTGCTCAAACTATGCCAAAAGGTGCTTTAGTCTATATTCAATCTAAAGATTTAACTGCTCAGTTAAAGACTTGGTATCTTTCTGGTACACACAAACGTTATTTTGCTAGTAGCAATTATTCAGAGTTTACTAGCTCTAGGCTTTTTCTAAAGTTTCAAGAACGAGTACAAGAATTTGAAGGTATTACAGGCTTTTCCTTAACAGAAGAAGATTTTGCTAAAGCTGTAGGGGGAAAGTCCGCTTTAGCTCTTTATAATATTGGTGATTTAGAGTTTGTTTTTACTACTGAACTTCCACAAGCTCAACTTGCTAGCTCAGTATTAGCCCAAAAAGGCGATAAGCTACAAACCCGTAAATATGCGGGTGTTACCTATTACTTAAAAACTACAAAATCAGAACTAGGAGAAACACGAGCTTTTGCAGTGGCTCTAGTAGGTAATCGAGCTATTGTTGCTACTAGTGATTCCTTAATGCAACGTGCTTTAAAAAATAATAGTGATGCTAAGAGTGAAGATCGTTTAATTGATACTGTAGTAGAAACAGCTAAACAAGCTGAAGGTTTTACTGGTAGTGATGTAACTTTATGGCTTGACCAAACGCTATTAAATAAAGATCGCTACTTTAGAAATTATTGGATCCATAATAACTTAAAAGAACTTACTGGTATTTCTAAAGTGTTAATTGATTTAGAGCTAGCTAGCAATAATTTTGTTGAGCGTCGGTGGTTATTTAATAGTGAAATTACTGCTTTAGACAAAGATAGTAATTTTGGAGAATTATCTAAGTTTGTTCCTACTAGTGCAGAGTTGGTTAATATTAGTCAACCAAGTGCAGATTATAAAGATATTAATCAAGCTTTAGAATCGGTCATTTTAGGCCCAAAACGAGAGGCTGCCGCCCTAGAAGCAGGCTATAATCCTGCAAGTAGTGAACTTGCATTTGATTATAATAATGAAGAAACTGCTAATCATCCTTATAAACGTTATCTTTCTCTAGATCAACGTTTTGACCAAGATATTGATAGCCAAGAACTTAAAGCAGAAACAATTAAGGCTAGTGAAAGTAAGTTTTTTGCTAATTTAGCAGGAGTCTTAACTGCTACTCAGCCTATAAAATTTGCTCTAATTGCTGAACCTGTTGTAGATAACACTAGTTCCTTTGTTAGTTTTAACCGTGCGGTAATAGTAGAATTAGCTAAGCCAGAAAAATTTGTTGGTACAGAGTTAGAAAAAGTTATTTCAGATGAATTAAAGCAAAGGTTTGTAGTAGCAGGAAATCCAGTAAAATTTAATTGGCAGACAGGCACAGATAATTCGCGTAGTTTGTCACGAGTTTTGATTGAACAGGGTGGGGCTTATCTGTTACAAAAGAATTTACTTATTATTGCTAGCTCTACTGACTACCTAAATAAGCTTATAGCAAATAGCAGTGAAACAAAGTTATTAACTAGCAACTCAAAATTAACTCGGTTTGCTTTAGTAAGAGTTAGTGGAAGTAAAACACCATTTGATAAGCTAATGCGCAGGCTAGATGGTCTTGGGCTTTCAGGTGCTAATCCAAAACCAACTGCAAATGCTGATGGGGAATCAGAAGAAGTAGAAAGTAGTGGTACAAATAGTTTGCTTTTTAGCCAAAATATTTCTAGCTTAATAGATGTTGCTAAAGATATTAATTTTGCTACCTTGGAACAAACCAAAGGTAACGGCGTGATTAAAGAACAAATCAATTATCGATTTATGGAACAAAAGTAGGTAAAAATGTTTCCTAATGGAATCCAAATTTTTATTGGCCTGGAACAAAGTGAAGGCACAGGATATGAGCCAATAGGGTCTTTTATCACAGGCACCCCTCAATATTTAACTGCATTACAAGATGCTCGTGAGCGTGCTCAAGAGCTTAATGAAGAATATTCTGAAGGGGACTGGTATGCTTATGTTTCAGATGAGTTTGGGAGGAGAATTATTTTATAATGCGAACAAGTAATTTTTTAGTTAAGGTTTTACTTTTAATATTAGTACTAAGTTTTGGGGCTTGTACTAAACCACAAGATAACAATGTTAATAGCGTTAATGCTGCTACCCCTACCCCAACGCAATTTATGCCAGATATTGAAACTGTACGAGATAATAACCGCAGATTTGCAAAAGCTACTAAAGATTCTTCAGACTTCTTAAAATTAGTAGAACAAGGGGATATTGATTGGGTTAGAGATTTACTTAAGACACAAAAAGATAAAATCAATATTAATGAACGAGATAAAGGTAATCGTAGTGCTTTAATAATTGCTGCTAAAAATAGTGATATAGAAATGGCTAAATTACTTTTAGAAGAAAACATAGATATTGATTTGCAAGATGCCTTTGGTAATACAGCTTTAATGCATGTAGTTTCTCGAAATAACAAAGAGTTTATAGACCTACTTTTAAGTAAAAATCCTAATGTAAACTTAAAAGATTCAACAGGAATATCTCCATTAATGAAAGCTACAGGTATTAAAGATGCAGAGCTTAGAGATAATGTAGTCAAAGAGTTAATTGCTAGAAAAGCAGAGCTTAATATAAAAGCACAAAATGGGATGACAGTGCTTGCATTTGCTGAGCCTTATCCAGAGACAGTAAAAATTCTTAAGAAAGCTGGAGCGAAGTAAGGAATCTTTATAATAGAAAATGTCTGGGTCAGATCGAGAAGAACCAAGGTTATGTCAACAATGTCAGCAGTGGCTTTGTGCTAATAAGGACATGTTTTGTGCTTATTGTGGCACTGGTTTAGTTGTTGCCAGTTTTTCTACTAAAGAAAGTTTGGTTCTTTCTCCTGCTGGTGCGGTTTTAAGCATCTCTAACAAAGGTTTATTTAAATTATATTGGGCAGCAGAAATTATTAGCCCAGAGCCAAAAGTACAAGCTTTTTTTTCTATACGCCCAGATTATGGAATTATATCGCCTAATAGCGAACAAGCCTTTTTAGTCCGTTTAGTTAATCAAACACAACAAAATTTCCGTGCAGAATTAGAGATAGCATCTAATGATTCACGTCAACCTACCATAAAAATCCCACTTCTTTTGGAGGAAATAGCCTAGCTTATGTCTTCCACCAACATATCAAAAGAGAAAATTCTTTGTGCTAATCCACTTTGTGAAAATATATTGGCAAATAAAGCAATAAGATGTTCGCGTTGTAAAGAAGTACAATGTTATTGCCCTAGTTGTGGATCAAGTACAAGAGTTTTATCTAGATTTTGTCGTGTCTGTGGAACAACACTAAGAAATAATTGGTCAGTAGAGCAACCTGGATTAAGGGCGCGTCCAGTACGAAATATTGATGTAGAAGTAAAAGCAGTCTTTCAATTAGATTGGGAATTATCAGTTGATAGTGAAATGACTGCTACACCACTCGCAGCACGAGGGATTATTATCTTAACGTTAAATAGTGGGCATATTGTGATTCTAGATGAGGTTGATGGTAATGTACGTACAGAGTTAGCCACAACTCCACCTCTTAGTTTTACTCCAATAATTTCAGATAATTTACTTATTGTTGCTACAGGTGATGGAATAGTAGCTTTTGATCTAATAGCAGCTATTTATGGCAATGTTGCTCGTGGAGGGGTAAAAATTTGGCAACATCTTTTTAATGCTGATGAACAGGTTACTCAACCCTTACTAGCCATAAGTGATATTGTTATAGCAGTTGTAAAAAACGCTCAAGAAACACATTTACTAATTTTAGATAAAAAAACAGGTCAAAAGCGTCATAAGCTATTATTAGACGATCGTGCTAATAAAACTACTATGCCTTACTTAAAAGGAAAAGACCTATTTATTGGTATTAAAGGAGGGACAGTTTTAGCTATTGATATTGCTCAAGCTAAAATTATTGCTAAAAGCCCACCAGGTCGCGGTGTAGATACAAATATTATCCCTACAGGTTTAGGTAATAGTCTTTTATATGTGCTAGCAGATAGTAAAATTTGGTCTAGTCAAATTACAGATTTAGCTCAAGGGAAAATCACTTTACAGCCATTTGGTGATATAGGCGGATTACTAATTAATTCTCTAGCTAGTAGCGATAAATATTTAGCTATAGCACATGGTTTTGGAATGGCTATTTATGATGCTTTTGGCAAACAGATTTGGGAAACCCAACTAGATGGTAATTCTATTGTTAGTCCTCCGCTTATTGTTGGTGATTGGCTTTGGGTAATAGATGATAGTGGGATAATGTTTTTCTTTAACTTAAAATCTTCTGTCCCTAGATTGCGGCAACGTATTTTTGAATATTCTGTATCACTACCAACTATTTTGACAGCAGAGAAATTAATTTTTAGCAACCAAATTGGCCAAATTAAAGTTTTTCGTTGGAAGTAACTTGTTGGAGCAGTCATGAAAAATCTTTCTTTTTACCTAGGGTTTTGTTTACTAACAATATTTATTATGTTTCCAAACAACACCTTAGCCCAAACCGAGCGTAATCATATAATCTTGCTAGATGGTTCTGGCAGTATGAAACCTTATTACCAAGCCGGTTTACGTGATTGGTTAATTGCTCCTCTTTTATCAAGTAATGCTTTTCAACCAGGTGATAAAGTTATATTACGTACTTTTGATAGGCGTGGTAATAAAAATTTTGCTAAAGAAGACCTACAACGCCGCTATCAAGGGGAGTTTAATAAAGAAAATATTTTGGCCTCAGTTCCTAAAACAGAAGAATCTAATGGGCAATTTACCGCTATTGCTGAAGGATTAGAAATTGCTATTGCAGATATTGAAGCATATAACTGGTCAGGTGATACTTTAATTTGGTTAGTTACTGATAATGTTCAAGATACTAATGGATCAGGGGATGAGCCTATTAGCCCTTTTTATGAAAAAATCTATACTGACCCAAATTTTCGTAATATTTACTTTTTTCCTGTTGTAAGAGAAGGTAATCCAGGCGCTTTAGTCATGTATATGCTGGATTATGCTAAAAAAGATAATCAGTTGACAGTTCCAAGTTTAATGGAGAGCGTAGGGAAATCTATTGGCAATAGAGGGGTTCTATTTCGCCCTATTCGCCTTTCATCTCTTGAATTAGACCGTAGTAACATTACTTTAGAAACCGAAGATGGCTCAACTCAAACAGCAGATTTAGAAGATGGTTGTATTGTAGTCCCATTAGCTAATGGTCATAGCCTAGCTGGAAGAATTAAATTTAAGCTACGTTCTAAATTTCGTGAATGGCGAATTGAACAAGCTAATGTTTCTAATGCTATTGTTACAATGGAACGCTCAGATGCTTTAGATATAGCAGAAACAGAAACCCTACAATGGCAACTTGATCCACGTACTCTAGATCTTGGCCCACAAGAAACCAGTAAAAAAGTTTATATTATTAACCTTGCCAGTGGCCGACAGATTTCCGCACTTAGTCCTAGTTTTTGGCAGTCTTTTTTTATTGAACCTGAAATAAAAGTAAAAGCAAAAATTCGCTTTGAAGTTAAAGATCCTAAACTAAGGCTTGCCTTTTTTGATGATGCAGATCTAGCAAATAAAATTCGTAGAGTAAAAGGTTTAGAACAAATAGAAGACTTTTTATTACCTCGCTCAATTCCTGCTACTGAACGGGATTTAGCTTTAGAGATCCCTTTAATGATTAAAATCCAACAACCTCCACGCCCCATTTGGGCAATAGTTTTATTAGGAATCGCTTTATTAGGAGTGTTAGGAGGAATAGTTTTCCTGGCTACATCACAGACAGCCTATAAACTAACAGGCCCAGATGGTGAAAAAATCATTAAAGTACGGCTAATTGCAACAGTTCCTTTAACAATTTCTCAAGAACAAGTGGCCATACTAACACGCCGTTTTGGTGGGTTTAAGGTAAAGTCTTTTATGCCTTATGTTTTAGAGGGTGAGTTAACAGAACAAAGCTTAGGCCAATATAATAACGCTTTTACTATAACTAATAGTGAAAATAAACGGGCCTGGAATTTTTCATTAGAAGCAGTTAATAATAAACAGCCGTCAGATAACGATAATGATTTTTTAGTATGATTAAATAATTTTTACTGTAGGGGCGAACCTATGTGTTCGCCCTCTTAAAATCTTAAACACGAACCTATGTTCGCCCTCTTATGTTCCATTTATTGTTTATAAAGGTCAATTACTCGTTCAATTGCACGACGGCAAACAGTGCAAAACGATTCGCTACGAGTAAACATTATGCAATCTGCTTCTGGACGGTAGTAACCTTTAGCTTCATACATTGCGCCTTCAAATGCTCCTACTTTACCTGCATATTTTTCTTGTCCAAGGGTTTTCTTATCATTCTCTTTATTTTCTTGAAATAAAGCGTCCATTTCATCTTCTGGGCGGTTTTCTCCACGAATACGACTACGTTTCTTTTGATATTCTATTGAGTATTGCTCATAAGCTTCTTTTCCCCAAGGTGTAGGAATTGGTGTAGTGGATAAAACTAGGTCTTTCCATTTTAGATTTTGAGGGTCTAGTAGTGCTGTAACATTTGGTTCCCAAGGTTCAAGTTTAACCGTAGGTGAGCTATAAGCTACAGAAGAAGTGTAATATTCATCAGCTAAACCAGCAAAATGATGACCAAATTCATGGACAAAAATATAAGGTGCCCAAGTGCTATCACCAGAAACCGTACCATAAAGATTAAAAATTCCACCACCACCATAAGTACGGTTATTAACTAGAATTTCTACAAAATCATAAGGAGCAAAAGAAGCAATAGTACGAAATGCCTTATTGTCATAAGTCAAAATATATCTTTCTGAGCCAAAAGCATCATAGCTTGCACCTAATGGGGAAGAGCGATAAAGCCCTGTAGAGGGTCTAGAAATTCCTGATTCTGCTGATGGTGGACAAAGCCCCCAAACATTAAAATCTTGTTTATGTTCCTTAAAAGGAGAAGTAGAAAAAAGAATGTCTGATAATCGACGAGCATCCCGTTCAAATTTTGATTGTTCTGCGCTTGTATAACCATCGCCTAAAATAAGCAGATCTACTTTACCTTCTGGAGAGCCATTTTTAACTATTTCTATTAATGGAGCAGGGGTAGAAGGCTTAGCTCGATCAATAAAAATATCTTTTGGATCAACAATTAAAGACCAAATTTCTCTAAAAGCATTATTAGCATCACGTTTTTTTAATACTACTTGTACTGAGGAAGTTGGTGTAGGAAAACGTAGAGATTCATGAAAAGTACGATTTGAGGTTTTTGCTTCATCAGTAGTTTCCCATTCACCATAAATTGAAGCAAAACCACGAGAATAAATTACTCGGTTATTACTGCGGTCAATTACTTCAAAAAAATATTTTCCTAAATTACTGTCATCAATGGCTTTTTGAGGGTTTCCTGGCCAAGGTAGTGGTTCTATTACTACTTTATCCAAACTAAATAGTTCTTGAGAAATATTACCAGTATGGTAATAATCTATTCTCATTGTTGGTGCTGCTAGAATCGGATAGAACATTGCTAGGAAAAGTATTATTAATAAAGACTTTAATAACTTAATTATCATAGACATACTCCTAAAATTTTTATTGATAAAAATGCTAGTGGTTGGCAAATTGCAATTTTACCTGGTTTTAACAAATTTTTTTTAAGAATTAGCAGGTTTTCAAGAAAATCTTCCTAAACTATTAGATTATAAAAATTGGAGGCAAATAAAAAATGAGCCAACAAATGGCGATAGTAGCTAGAGGGTTAACAAAAAAATATAAAAACCTTACAGCAGTAAATAACTTAGACTTAGATATTCCCAAAGGCACTATATATGGATTTTTAGGCCCTAATGGTGCTGGCAAAACAACAACTATAAGAATGCTTCTAGGACTTGTGCGGCCAAGTAGCGGGACTGCTTCACTTTTAGGCTATGATATTACAAACCAACGTAGTCATATAGCAGGTAAAATTGGAGCAATTGTAGAAACGCCTTCTTTTTATAACTATTTATCAGGAGAAGATAACTTAAGAGTATTAGGGAAATCTTCAAACCTAGCAGTTAGTCAAATACAAATAAATAAACTAATAGATAGGGTTGGGCTAACCGGACGAGGCAAACACTTAGTAAAAACTTATTCTTTAGGAATGAAACAGCGATTAGGAATAGCGGCTACCTTGCTTTCTGAGCCAGAAATTCTTTTTTTAGATGAACCAACTAATGGACTTGATCCAGCCGGTACTGTGGAAATGCGTAATCTTATTGCTGGGCTAGGAGCAGAAAACCATACTATTTTTCTTTCTAGTCATTTACTTAATGAAGTTGAGCAGATTTGTACAGATATAATTATTGTTAAACAAGGAGAAAAAAAACTACAAAGTAAAATGGCAGATTTACTTAAAAGTAATAGTGGGTTTGTTATTAAGGCTAACCCTTTAGAGAATGCATTAGCATTATTAGAACAATATCCTAAACTCCAAGCTAAAAAAGATGCAGAAGGATGGATAATAGTAAATGCAGAAGCAGTAGATATACCTGGTTTGGTAAGGGCTTTAGTAGAAGCTAATATAGATGTTTATCAAGTAATAGAACGTCGTAATACATTAGAAGAGTTATTTTTAGAGCTAACTGGACAACCTGGACAACCTGGACAAAATTTAAGTGATAGTTAAACCTATTAGGAGAAAGCATAATGTTAACTTGGAATTTATTTAATGCAGAGTTATTAAAAGCCCGTAAAATGTCGATTAATATTATTTTAATAGGGATAGTTAGCCTTTTAGGGTTGATTCTTTTAGGGGGGCTTACCTTAATGGGTTTAATTTATGGTAATAAATATATTGGTGAGCCTACAACTATATTTTCTTATCCTAGTAATTTATATAGTTTAGCCTTAATTACAGGTGCTTTTTCTGTACTGATAAGTATTGTTTATTCTGCTAATACTATGGGTACAGAATATAATAGAGATACTTGGAAAATGATTTTGCCTAGATATGGTAGCCGAATAGCTTTTTTACAGGCAAAACTCTCTGTAGCCTTATTGATGATGTTAGCTTATATTGGTTTAACTGTAGTTTTTTGGCTCTCATTTAATTTTATTTGTACTTTGGTATTAAGAATTCCTTGGTATAGTCCTCCAATTGACCTAATGACAGAAGCCAGTCCTAGTTATTGTGCCAAATCTATTACAATAACGATGATAAAAATGAGCTTTTATGGATTATCTACTATGTTAGTTGCTATAGCCTTTAGATCTGTAATGGGAGGAGTATTAGCAGGGATAGGGCTTTCTATTGCGCTAAATAGTGTAGGCGTATTACCTACAAAAATTTTAGTCAAGCTTATGCCTACTGTACATATTGATAATATTAGTGCTTATTGGACTAAAAACCCTAGGGCAATAGAAGCAATGACAGATGTTTTTGGGCAAGCAATTTCACCAAGTATTAGTCTTGGGGTTGTGTTTGGGTCTATGTTAATAATTATTAGCTTAATGTTTTATTTGTTTCATCGTCGTGATATGGCTGGACTAGGTTAATAAAAGTAACTTTATAATACCTCAAGTAATATATCTTAAAAGCTGCTTATAGTAGCTTTTCATTTTTTAAAGGGATTTTACTTAAAATGAAGTTGATAAACCATAGACAAAGCCCTATGAACAGAGTATTAAAGAGCCAGTAATGCCAATAAACAGAGAAAATTTTATCCATCCCTGGGTAGATACTATGGGCAACATTAACATTAAATTTAGTTGGGGTAGTAAAACGACATAGTTGTTGAATAAATAGGCCAAAAATAAAGGCATCAATCCAACTATATTTAGCTATTCCAATATGAGTAAAAGCTAATAAGGCTATTGTTACTCCTCCTATATGGGCAATAGTTGAAGTGATAGAAATATCTCTAAATACAACTAAGTCTATTAGCCAACAAATTGGGCCAATAATAAGCCAAAGAATAGACATTTGAATTAGCCTTTTATTGTTTGATAAGAGGGCTATAAATAATGTTAGGTTAGAAATATGACATAACCATAAAATTTCGCTTGAGCGTCCTTGGTTAGCCCGATAAAGTAAATGTATTATGAAAAAAAGAAAAGGAAAAATGCTTAATAAACGAATATTTAAATCGTTTAATGGCATAAAATATTCTCACTAAAACATTAATAAGTATTAAGCGATATTACTGTGTAATGCTATAATGTTTCTCTAAATATTCTAAGGTAAAAGTTTTGGTTGAACCAGGTCTAAAACGGGTTTGATAAGTAGCTGGAAGACAATAATTAATGCTACATAGAGTTGTTTGTTTAGAGGTAGAGGTAGAGTTAGAGTTAGAAGACACTGCTAGCTTACTAGTAGGTTTATCTTTAGGAGGCGCAATTACTCTTACAATACGAAAGCCTACTTGAGCAGTACGCGTTAATTGTGCAGCAGATTGACGAGAAGTAACACGACAACTTTCTAGGTCTTCTAACCAGCTACCGCCACGAATAACACGTTCCTCACCTTTTTCCGGGCCATAAGCTTTTAGTGGTGGTTCTGGGCTATACTCATAAAAATTAGGATCATACCAGTCATAACACCATTGAGCTACATTACCTACTAAATCTTGTACTCCAAAATCATTAGCAGGTTGATAACCTACAGCTTTAATAAAAAGTTTTGCTGCTTGAATTGTATTTTCGCGGTTATTTGAGTTGTAATTTATTTTTTGTTTATCTAATGAGTCTGTTAATTTTCCCTTAGCTGCATATTCCCATTCTGCTTCGGTAGGAAGACGGTAAGGATGAGTCTTTTCTACTACAATTGTTGTTGTTTCGCCATCTTGTTGCTCTACTTCTGTAGTTTCTTTTATAGGGTCGTTTTTGACTACAAAAGAAAGCCAAACACAATAGGCTTGAGCATCTTCATAACTAATCCAAACTACAGGATGGTTTTCCCTACCAGGGCCAGCAAAAGTTTTCCAAGAGACTTTGTTTTTAGCCTCAAAATCTGTAGGTTTTTGCTCAGCTTTGGTTAAGTATTTAGCCTCACTAACAAATTGAGCAAACTGTTTATTAGTAATAGGATATTTACTAATTTCAAAGCTAGGAACTACAGTTAAATGTTCTGGGCCATTATCGCTTTTGCTATCTTTTACGCCCATTTGAAAGCTTCCTCCAACAAGTTGTACCATTTCAGGCATTTCCACTTTTAGAGGAGGTTTTTCTTTAATAACAGGAGGTTTAATAGAAATTGTTGCGCTTCTTGCAATAGCTGGCCTTTTAGCAGGATCTATTGTAGGTCTAATATAAATTTGTGTAGCAGAGGAAGATTTAGAAGCTGAAATACGTGGGGCTTGCTGAGCAAATGTAATTAGGTTATGAGTCAGTATTATACTTATAATAAGTAGTAGTTTTACTGGTAAATCACAACTAGGGGCATTAGTTCTCATAAATCCTCCGAAAAACTATATAGAAGGAAAGTTTTTATTGAGTAGAATTTTTGCTAAGACTAACTTTTTGTCAATAAAAATTTTGTTAAAAACTTACTTTTTTACTGTTAAATAATGAACACTAAACAAATTTGAGGGATCTGTCCATACTTTAGTTGCTATAAAACCAGCTATTTGTGCTAAGTTTTGGAATTCTTTGATTTCATATTTGTAAGAATTTTCTGTATGAATAGCTTCATTTTTATTTATTTTAATTTCTATACCATTAATATTTATTATTTGATCTTTAAGGCTTACAATATGCATTTCTATACGGCCTTTTAACTCATTATAAAACGCTTGATGAGTAAAATTAGCTAAATCAAAATTAGCATTTAAATTATGGTTAATTCTTGTTAAAAGGTTAAGGTTAAAGGCCGCAGTGATCCCTTTTTCATCATTATAAGCAGCATTTAGAATTTTAGAGTCTTTTTTTAGGTCTACTCCAATTAGTAAGCCATCTCCTGTTTTTAGGATGTGAGCAGTATTAATAAGTAAGTTTTTGGCATCTTCATGATCTAAATTTCCAATAGTTGAGCCTGGAAAGAAGACAACTTTTTTAGTAAATTTAACTAATACTTCTGGCAGGGTTAAACTTTTTGTATAATCTGCACATACAGCAATAATTTCTAGTTCTGGATAATCTTTAGCCAATTTATTAGCATCAGCAAAAAGATAATCTTTAGAGATATCTATTGGCATATATGCTAAAGGATTATCAAGCATGTTTAATAACATACGAATTTTTTGACTACCACCACTACCATATTCAATAACTAAAGCCTTTTCACCTATTAAGTTACGAATTTCATCTTTGTATCTTTGAAATATTGATAGTTCTGTACGTGTTGGATAATATTCTTCTAGTTCACAAATTTGACTAAATAGCTCTGAACCTTGGGAATCATAAAAAAATTTACAAGGGAGTTGTTTAGGTGTTTTACCTAGCCCCAAAATTACTTCATCACGAAAATTTTCTAGCTTAGGGTGAAAATCATGTAGTACTAAAGCCAAAAGATTCTTCCTTTCCTTAAGTATTATCTTGTGCCTTGAGATCTTTGCCAAAGTGAGAGTAAATTATTAATAACTTCGTTTTTTGGTGGTTCACAAGTTGAACCAGGTTCAATTTTTAAACCATATTTTTCATAAAGAGTAAATGGGCTTTCTGGAAACTTTATAGGGACATTAGGGTTAGCAGGACGAAACCCATGTACTAAAGATTGTTTTTGAATTGAGTCAGTAAGCAAAAAGTTAAGAAATATTTCTGCTGCTGCACGTTGATCTTTGCTACTCCAACTAGCATCAATTATATAATAAGGGTTATCGCTCCACATATTTTGTTTAGGGTATACTACGCGCAATTCTCCCCAACGTCCTTGAGCATTTTTTAGTTGGTCAATAGCAACATTTTCATAAACAAATACTGCATCATAAGATGAAGGCCCTTTTAAGACCATTTCTTTCATCATAGTTCCTGTACTATCAGTTAAAGCATTAACTCCTTTTTCTAAACTAAGCATCCAATCCTGAAACTTAGGTTCAAGAATATCTTTTAAGCTTAAGTCTTTGGTTTTATTGGTGTAGTCATAACCCATTAATACTAAAGTCATCAGTCCGCTATTGGATTTACTAGGATGAGTATGACCAACCTTAAAGAGTCCCCATTCAGCTTTACCTGCAATAGTAGACCAGCCTCCTTTTTCTTTAAGTGCAGCTTCTATAGTAGTAAAAGTAAGGTTCTGTTTTTTTGCTATAAAAGCTTGATAACGCTCATCCCACATTACAAATACCATAGGAGTAAGAGCAAGGCTTTCTTCCTTTAAGATGGGGTTATTATTGTATTTAGTTTGCCAGTCTAAAACAAAGGTTTCTTTGTAAAGAGAGCTAGCTGGTGACCACACATTAATTTTTTTATCTCCTGCTACTAATGCTTGTGCCCCTTCTTGTGAACCTTTTGGGATAAGATTTATTTTGATTTTTTCTCCATCAGGGGTTTTTGCAAATTCTTGTACTGCCCATTCTAACCATGTCTTTTTTTCTGTTCCATAAGCTATTCCTATTTCTACTGTATTGCCTTTCCAAGAATTAGAATTGCTAGAAGTAGTGGAATTTGTATTATCATTTGGTGTTGAAGTGGAATTTTCAGATTTTTTTCCTGCCAAAAAATAATAACCACCAGCCAGACAACCAACAATTACTACTAAAATAATTATTTTACCAAAAAACGGCATTTTATCTTCTGCCATAAGTAAACTCTCCTAGTTTAGATGTAGGATTAAAAGAAAGTAGAAATTTCCTTAAATACAGTTTGGATATTTTCTGGAGTTCCTTTGTAAGATTTTGCCTGTGTTGCATCAGCAATAGATTTTAATATATCACCTTTAGCATCAGCACCATAAGCAATAGTAAATACTCTGATAGTTTTCTTCTCATTATCAAAACGAATTTGTTCTAATAGCTTTTCTAGCGTTACATAATGGCTATCTGTATCTGCTCCATCAGTTAAAACTACAATGGCAGATATTTTGCCTTCTTTAGGATTTTCTAGCATATATTGATAAGCAGAACTAATGGAATCATAAAGGGCTGTTCCTCCAGCAGGAAAGAATCCTTGGATAGTACCAAGCGCTGTTTGACGATCTTTTTCCATTAACAAGTCTTTTCCTGACCACCCATAACTAGTATTAAAAGCCAAAATGGATAAATAATCCTTCTCCCCTAATATATTAATTAATTGTTTTGCACCATTTTGAGCATTAGGCATTCGATTTTGTTCTTTCATACTGCCAGAAGTGTCAAAAACTAAAATAATGTTAGAGTGTTTTTTATGCTGTTTCCAAAGGTTAATAATACTGTCCATTACTTCTACAGATGGAACTTGTAGTATAGTTTTAGGTTCTTTAGGGTCAACTCCATGTGCTTGATCTATTGGGCTAGTAATAGCAACATTTGGATCACCTGGGTGAAAACCATATTTGAGTGTTTTTTCTTGTTGTGGTTGTGATAGTAAAAATTTAATGTAAGTTTTAGCTGCTTCTTGATGTTCTGTGCTTACCCATTCTCTTTCTACTATACCTATAGGGTGATCGCTCCAAAATGTACCTTCTTTGGGATAAATTGCTACTATTGGTAATTGTAATTTATATTGAGGATCATAAGAATCTATTACGTTATTTTCATATAATACTGCAGCACTTAAGTATTCTGGGCCATTAGCAAACATTTTAGAGCTAAAAAAACCTGTAGAAGTGCCATAGTGAACTACTGCTTGTTCGATCCCTGCTAAATAATCACTAGTTTTAGGGTTATTAACATCTGCTAATGATAAATCTGCTGTTTTGCCAGTAGCGGCATAAATTGTAGCAAATAGAGAGATCAGACCACTATTACTATATTCTGGATGAGTATGGCCAAATTGAAATCTTCCCCATTCAGGGTGTCCATAAGCTGCCCAGCCTTGTGGATTACGAGCTAGGTCTAGAATTTCTGACCACCCAATAGGCTTTTTCCCCCAACCAAGAGCCTCAGCCATTGGTTTCCACATAGCAATAACTACAGGAGAAAGCATTAATGTATCTGTACTGCCAACAACATTTTTATTAGTTTTAACTTGAGATTGTGCGTTACCTATTTTGATAAAAGCTTCTGATGCAGGACTAACTATATGTGTTTGACGAGTGTTATTGACAATCTCAGTAATACAATCACCTGATCCCATTGCAATAGCCTTAACAATTATCTTTTTGCCATTCTGGATTTTGCTGTTACTAGTATTAAATTGCTCAGTAACGTCTTTAATCCAATCTTCTTTTTCTGATCCATAAGTAAAAGTTAATTCAATAGCATTTGGATCCACTGTTTTTTTACCACTACTATCATTACTATTTTGTGGCTCACAAGCTACTAAAACCAGTGTTAATAAAAGTAATATGGAAAACCAATAAAATAGTTTAGAGAACATTACTTGCTCCAGTTCTTATGAGATAAAGCTATTAGCTCATAAAGATTTCATTTGATATAAAATTTGACATTACGTAAAACTCATAATTTGTAGCTTAATAATTACAAATTTTTCTATATCATATCAAAACTACTAGATAAAAGGTGTAACTTAATTGTAACTAACAAGTAAAAGAGAGTTTACTTGACAAAAAATTTTAATAAACAGTTAAACACTTATTAATAAACAATAAAAGGGCAATAAAAAATAGAAAATTGCAGATTAGCGGTAGTTTAACTTATCCGTTCTTGACATTAAAACAGGTTAATGTCACCATATGACGGTTTTAGCCTATCTAAAAAGGTTCTTTTTTTAATCAACTTTAAATTAAATAGGAGGCAGCGTTCCTCCAGGACTTTATTCTGGGCTTTTGCGCTGGAGAGTATATGGTATTTTATATAGTTTTAGCGTCTTTAATAATAATGGTAGTGGTTTTACTAGTAGAAATTGTTTATGCAGTAAAAGCCAAGATCTAATAGCCGTTTGGAGCTATTAGAATTGGTGAAAATTTGTTGGTATTTGAAATAAAAAAGCTGTTTTATCCAAAATTTTTATTAAACTGCAAAATTAATGCTTAGTTTGCTTGACATAAAACGATTGCTTTTGTAGAGTAAGCACTTCGTAAAAACAAATTAATTTTGTAACGGGGAGTGGCGTAGTCTGGTAACGCGCTTGGTTTGGGACCAAGAGACCGGTGGTTCGAATCCACTCTCCCCGATTTTTGCTGCCCATCTGCGCCCATAGCTCAGTAGGATAGAGCAACGGCCTTCTAAGCCGTAGGTCTGTGGTTCGAATCCACATGGGCGTATAAAAATAATATCTTAGCTTATTTTATCTATATAAAACCCCTTTAGTATCTTCCTTTGTAAAAATCTCATTTCAAAATCAAGTAAACTGTTAAACTGTTTTTATTAAAATAGTTTATCTAACCTATTTAACCCATTTATAACCTTTCACCACACAATCATTTAACTATTCCACTTTTCTATTTTTCATAACTCAAGTTAATGAATTAAAAGTTTTAAGCCTTAAATCTTGTTAATCATTGATTTTGAATGTATTGTTAATTAAATTTTATAATAATTTGAAGAAAGGTATAAAAAATGCACTACTTAAAAATTATTATTAGTATTATTTGTTTAGGACTCGCTCTAGTAATAAATATTAAGATTACCAACGCCTCATTAAACCCCAAAGATCACAAAACAATAATTTCTAATAATAATTTTTCTCAAGACAATAATACTCGTAGCTTTAAGGTCGTCCTTAAAGGCGATTCAGGCGAAAATATAGACCTTTATTCAGATAGTTATGCAATGGTAATAGGAGTAAGTGATTATCGTAGCGGTTGGAAATCTTTACCAGGTGTAAAAAAAGATGTTGAGGAAGTAAAAAAAGTATTAGAACTACAAGGTTTTAAGGTGGAAGTATTGTTAAACCCTACTCGTAACGACTTTACTAGCTCAGTAGAGAGCTTTATTTCTAACCATGGATTTGCTGCTAATAACCGCTTACTATTTTATTTTGCTGGACATGGCTATACATTAAAAACCTCTGATGGTAGACAAATGGGCTATATTATCCCTGTAGAATCTCCTGATCCTAGAAGTGATGAACTAGGTTTTAAGAAAACAGCTATAAATATGGATCTAATACAAACTTATGCAAAACAAATAGAAGCAAAACATGCATTATTTGTTTTTGATAGTTGTTTTTCTGGAACGCTTTTTAATGCAAATAGAGGGATTCCACCAGCAATTACTAGTAAAACCACTAAACCGGTAAGGCAATTTATAACAGCAGGAGATGCCAATCAAGAAGTGCCAGACAATAGTATTTTTTGTAAACAATTTGTGGAAGGTCTTAATGGAGAAGCAGATTTAGACAAAGACGGTTTTATTACAGGTAGCGAGTTAGGTTCATTTTTAGAAACCCAAGTAACTAATTATTCTAATCAAGCTCAAACTCCTCGTTCTGGTAAGATTAATAACCCTGATTTAGATAAAGGCGATTTTGTTTTTATTTCTAAAAAAACAGAAATAGATAATACAAACACTCAAGCTAGTAAAAATAATAACCCATCAACAAATTCCATATCAGCAGCAGAATTAACAGCAATAGAAAGGGAATATTGGCAAGCTGTTGATAAAACAAAAGTGGAAGAACTAAAAGCCTACCTAG
>Ga0075163_10001049_pt1 | contig 36759 bp, 31 predicted proteins | sample JI1023141ADNA_FD_71478 | JGI IMG/M metagenome (GOLD analysis project Ga0075163, IMG submission 71478) | Wastewater effluent complex algal communities from Wisconsin, to seasonally profile nutrient transformation and Carbon sequestration -... | ecosystem: Engineered > WWTP > Effluent > Algae...
AGAGTGCCCTGGAGTTGTTGCTCGCCGAGCTGCGCACCGTGGTGGGCGGTGACGGGGTGGAGGCGGTGGCCCGCCGCTTCGCCGAGCGCGCCGAGGCCCCGGTGGCTGCGGTGGTGGATGCCCGCCTCGCCGCGCTGCGCGGCATGCTGGATGAGCAGATCGGCCAGGCGCTGGGCGCGCAAATGCTTGAAATTCAAGGCCGTTTTGACGCTGCCATCGCGGCGCGCTTTCCCGCGTGGGCGCCCATGGTGGTGGTGCCCATCCTGCCGGCCCCCGATCTGGAGCCGGCGCCAGGAGCGGCCGCCGCCGCGGTGGTGGATGGCGATCGCACGACGCGCTGGGGCCTGCGGGCGGGCCTCATGGCCGCACCGCTCGCCCTCAAGCTGGGTGCACGGGTGGGGGCGCAACTGGGTCGGGAGGCCACCGAGCGCGCGGTCAAGGCCGTCTCCCGCCGCGTCGCCGGTCGGTTGGCAGGGGCCCTCTCGGGCATCGGCGCGGTGCTGGCGGCGGCCGATACCCTCATCGACCTCGCCACCATCCGCGATCGCTATCAGGAGGAGCTCATCCAGGTGGTCACCGACTCATTGCGCAGCAGCCTCACCCCCGCGCTCGTGTGGCGGGAAGGAGGCGAGCACGCGCCGCGGGCCGAGGTGCGCCAGCGCGTGGAGGCCAAGTTGGCCGCGTGGATCGACGAGGCGGGCCGCCGCGCCGAGGCGGTGGTGGAGGCGGGCCCGGCCCTTTCCGCGCCGGACGCTCGGGCATTCTTGGCCCGCGCCGTGGCGGAGGGCGCCGACCGGGAGGCGGTGTTGGGTCGCCTGACCGCGATCCAGCGCGCGTTTGGGCCGTCGCTGGCCGCCCGCCACCCACTGCCCGTGCTGGAGGACATCTTGTTGCACGGCGAGCGGGGTACGGTGGCGGCCCTGGCCGCGCGCCTGGGCGACGATCTCATCACCCTCTACACCCAGCATGGCCCGGAGCTGTTGCGGGCGGCGGACCGTCTGGGGCCCGCCACGCTGTTGGAGGCCCTCAGCGACCACACCGTGGATTGGAAGGCCCTGGCGGCCTCACTGCCGCCCGGCGCGGGGCCCGAGGCGGCTCAAGGTGCGCTCTTGAGCCTCCGGTTGGGCCTGGACAGCGCGGCCCTGGGGTTGTCCACCAGCGACCTGACCACCCTGGCCGCCCACGAGCGGTCGGCTCGGGCCCTGCTGAAGACCGGGTTGCCCCCCCGCGAAGCGGCCACGCTCCTGCTGGATGCCGCTGCGCGGGCCGGCGTGGAAGTCCTTGAAGAAGAAGGCCTTTTGGGCGACCTGGCTGCCGTGCTGGGCCCCGAGCGCACTCGCCGGATGGGCCGCGAACCGGCGCTTGCGACGGCGTTGGCCCGCGTCTATCGCCACGGTGAGGCCACCGGGCGCTTCCAGGCAGGTGACCGGGCCCGCAACCTGGAAGCGGCCTGGCGCATGGCGCCCATCGCAGCCGAGCACGGCGAAGCCGGGCTGCGCGTCTACCTCGCCGTGGCCGAGGGCGGCGGCGAGCGCGCCGAGGCCGAGGCGGCCCGCGCGGTGGCGCTGCTTGAGAAGGTGGGTCAGGAGGTGCTGCTCGATCCGGGCGCCCGCCGCATGCTGCTCGATCACAGCGGCACTTTCTACGGCGACCTCCTCGTGGGCCTCTTTCGGTTCACCGGCCCCAGCGGCGCGCTGTGGGTGAAAGTGGGGCTGGGCCTGCTGCTGCTCATCCCCCTGGCCATGCTCTGGCGCATGCTGCGGCTGTTTCTCCGTTCGCCCCAGCGCCGCCCGGTGGCCTGACGGACCCAGATCCTCTATAGTGTTCGGCCATGTCCAGCCCCCCCACCCCGTCAACCCCCTTCATCGGCCGCGAGCGCGAGCGCCAGGCGGTGGAGGCGGCCCTGGAGTCCGCCCGTCTGGTGACGCTCACGGGGCCCGGTGGTGTCGGCAAGACCCGGTTGGCCGCCCGCATCGCAAGTGGGCACAATGACGTGGTTTTCTGCCGCTTGGAAGCAGCGCGGCAGGCCGTGGATGTCGCGGCTGTGGTGGCCCGGGCGTTGGAGTTGCCGCTCGATCGCCGCGAGGTGGCCGATCCCGGGCGGGCGATTGATGCCGAGCTGGCGGCCCGCGGCAAGGTCCTGATTATCCTCGACAATGTGGAGCAGGTGCGCCCGGCGATGGAGGCCCTCGTGCCTCGCTGGCTGGCGGCGGCGCCGCAGGCGCGGTTCCTGCTCACCTCGCGGTGGCCGGTCCGGCTGTCCGGCGAAGTGGCCGTGCCCATCGAACCCCTGGGGGCCGATGCCGCCACCCTCTTTCGGGCCGCAGCGCCGGTCGCCCTGCCGGAAGACCGCGAAACTCAAGAGGAAATTGCCGCACTGGTTCGAGAGCTCGACGGCCTTCCGCTGGCCATCGAGCTGGCCGCCGCCCGCCTGGAGGTGGTGTCGCTGCGGACGCTGCGTGCACGCCTGAAGGAGCGCTTCGGCCTCCTGCGCGATCCCGAGCGGGCCGATGAGCGCCATGGCACGTTGTGGAACACGGTGGCATGGAGCTGGGGCTTGTTGACGCCCTGGGAGCAGGCGGCGCTGGAGCAGCTGGCGGTCTTTGAGGGTGGCTTCACGCTGACCTCCGCCGAAGCCGTGGTGGCGCTGGCCGACGGTCGCCCGGCTCTCGATGCGATTCACGCGCTGCACCGCAAGGCCCTGGTGGCCATCCGCGAGGCTGATCGTTACGCGTTGCCCGAGACCATCCGCGCGTTTGCCGCCGCCAAGCTCGCCGAGGGCATCCTGCAGGCGGCGGTGGAGGCGCGCCACACGCGGTGGTTCTTGAGCTTTGGCCCCGAAAGCGCGGAGGCCGTGGGCTCGCCCGCTGGGGCATCGGCCACCGCGGCCCTGGCGGCTGAGCTGCCCGAGCTGCTTGCCGTGATGCGCCGCGCCCTGGAGACGACACCGCCCACCGCCGAGAGTGCCGAGCAGGCCCTGCGCGCGGCGCGTTGCCTGCAGCCCCTCCTCAACTGCCGCATTCCCGCGGTGGACGCCGAGGCCCTGTTGACGGCCACGCTCCAGCACGCGGGCACCCGTGCGCCCAGCCCACTCGTGGCCGATGTGCGTCGGCTGCGGGCCCGCGCCATGCGCTACCAAAGCCGCATGGATGAGGCGATCGCCGAGCTGGAAGTGGCGGCCGTTGAGGCCGAGGGGGATGCCTGGGTGTTGGCCCGAATCGCCAATACCCGCGCGGAGTTGCTGTGTCTGTGCCACCGCCTGGTGGAGGCCCGGCAGTGCTCCGAGAAGGCCCTCGCCCTCCACCGCGAGCTGCGCAACCCCCATGGTGAAGGCATCAGCGAGGCGCAGCTCGGCCTGCTGAGCTCCTTCCAGGGCGACCTGCGCGAGGCGCGCGCACGCTGGCTGGCGGCGCGCACGCTCCTGGATGGCACGGGCGACCAGTTCTACCAGGCGGTGGTGCGCGGCCACCTGGCCAGCCTCGCGTTGGAGACGGGCGACCTCGGCGCCGCCCGCGACCAGGCCGCCGAAGCGCTCGCGCTGCACACGGCGCTGGGCAACCGGCGCTCGGCCGCCATCTGCCGCGGCTACTACGCGCTGGTGGACCACCACACCGGCGCCCTCGATGCGGCGCGGGCTCTCTACGGCGTCGTCATCGCCGATCTGGATCGCGTGGGTGAAGCGCGCTTTGCGGCCTGCTATCGCTTCTACGTGGCCCTGGTGGACATGGAGTTGGGCCGCGATCCGGGTGAGACGCTGCCGCAGGCGGAGCGCGCGCTGGCCCAGCTTGGGGAGCTGCGCTACCTGGCGCTGGCCCGCTCGGCAGCGGCAGCCCTGGCCATTCGCCAGGGCGCTGACGCCCAGACCTGCCTGGGCGCCGTGGCCGCCGAGCTGAAGGCGGTCGCCGATCCGTTGCTGACGCCCGTGTATGGCCTGCCCCTGGCAGCCGCGCTGTTGGCCCGCAGCGCACCCATGGAAGAGGTCGCTTTCCAGGCCGAGATGATGGACCGCGTGGCCGGCGACGACGCTCGCCTGGCCGCCCGCATCGTGCGCGCCTGGGTGGCCACCCACGAGGCCGATGCCCGCGCCTGGCTCTTTGCCGCCGATGGCACCTGGTTTGAGCCCCACGCGAGCGAGCGGGTGGATCTCGGCCACCGCGTGCCCCTCACGCGCCTGCTGGCCGCGCTGCTGGCCGCCAACGGGGCCGAGGTGGAGCGGGATGCGCTGATTGCCGCGGGCTGGCCCGGCGAGCGCCTGGTGCCCGAGGCGGCAGGCAACCGCCTGCGGGTGGGCCTCTCCACCCTGCGCAGCCTGGGCTTGGGTGCCCTCATCGAGCGCACTGAGCACGGCTACCGCCTGACCCACACCGTGCCCGTGCGGGTGGTGGCCGCGTGAGGCCGCTCACGCCGCCCCGACCGTCACGTACAGGTGACCCATGACCGCTGACGCCGTGCTCGATGCCCTCGGCAACCCTGCCCGCCGCACCCTGCTGCGGCTCCTGGCGGCCGGGCCGCAGCCCGTGGGTGTGCTGGCCAGCCACTTGCCCATCAGCCGACCAGCGGTGTCCAAGCACCTCCAGGTGTTGGAGTCGGCCGGCCTGGTGGCCCATGACCGCGCGGGCACCCGGAGCCTGTACCACCTCGATCCCGCCGGCTTTGATGCGGCACGCGACTGGCTGAATGGCTTTTGGGATCAAGCCCTTGCCCGGTTTGCGATGGTGGCCAACACCCTCCAGACCCCCGAAGCGCCGCAGGCGTGAGCGGCCCCATCCACCGAGCCGTGCAGGTGCGGTGTGATGCGTCGGCCGCCTTCCGAGCGTTCACCGAGCGCATCGAGCTGTGGTGGCCGCCCAACCACCGCCGCCTGGCGGGCGCCCAGCTCGTACTGGAAGGCGAAGTGGGTGGCCGCTTCCTGGAGCGCGGCCCCGGCGGCGCTGAGGCCCTGTGGGGCGCGGTGCAGGTGTGGGAGCCCCCTCACCGACTGGTGTTGACCTGGTGGCCGGGCGCGCTCACCGCCCCCACGCTGGTGGAGGTCCGCTTCACCCCGATCGGCCCCGAAACCCGGGTCGAGATCACCCACTCAGAGGCAGACGCCCAGTTGGGGGCCGAGTGGCCCGGTCGGGCGGCGCGCTTCGAGGCCAACTGGATCCAGGTGCTGACCGCGCTGGCCAACCACGTCACGCCCCCGGAAGCCCCCGAACCCGCCGGTTGATGCCGCCGGGCGACTGCTTTGGGCCGCCCCCCACGTCGAACCTGATTGCCCCGCGGCCGCAGGCGTGGTCTGCTGCGCGCCATGCGCACCTACCGAATCGAGCACCCCGCGGCGGCCATCCACGTCCCGCTGCTTGGGCGTAAGCTCGCTGATTCATTTGGGTTTCCCGAAGCAGACGCCGAAGAGTGGTTCCAGTATGCGGGCCAGGCCAACCTCACCACGCTCTGGGAGGGCGAGGCCCTGATCGGGGGCCTGATCTGCATTCCCCAGGCGCAGTTCTTCGGCGGGCGGTCGGTGCCGGCCGTTGGGATTGCGGGGGTGGGTGTCCTGGCGGAGTACCGTCGCGGCGGTGCGGCGCGCACGTTGATGACCGAGACCTTGCGGCGCCTGCGTGCACAGGGCGTAGCGCTCTCCACGCTCTTTGCGTCCACCCACGGCCTCTACGCCCATGTGGGCTATGGCGTTGCGGGCACCCGCCACCAGGGCCGCACCCCCACCACTGCCATCCAGGTCGCGCTGGAGCCGACCTTGGAGGTGCGCCGCCTGGGCGACGGCGACCGCCCGGCCCAGCATGCCCTCTACACCCAGCAAGCCACCCACCGGCCGGGCCACCTCGATCGCGGCCCCTACGTCTGGTATCGCACCCAGCGGACCTGGCGCGGCCGACCGGCCATCTCCACGGGCGTCTTCGCCGGCGAGCAGCTGGTGGGCTACGTCACCTGGCGCCGCGCCAGCAGCGAGCCCCCCAGCGAGCTGCTCTTGACGGATGTGGTGGCCCCCACGGCCGCCATCGCGCGGCGCATTTGGGGATTTCTCAAAGATCACGGCACCATGGCCCCCGCGGTCACGGGCTTTACCAGCCCCGACGATCCCTTCTGGCTCACCCTGCCGCAGCCGGGGCCCGAGGTGGTGCTGAGCCAGACCTGGATGTTGCGGCTGGTGGACCTGCCCGCCGCCATCGCCGCGCGTGGCTTCGCCGCGGCCTTGAGCCTGGAGGTGTGCTTCCAGGTCGAGGACGAAATCATCAAGGAAAACAACGGGATCTGGACGCTGTCCGTGGCCGATGGGGTGGGTCGCCTGCGGCCCGGAGGTACGCCCGAGGCCCAGGTCCGCATCCAGGGCCTGGCGGGGCTGTACAGCGGCTTTCACACGACGCGCGCCTTGGCCGCCCGGGGGCTGCTCGAGGCCTCACCCGGCGCCGCCGACCGCCTCGACACCCTCTTTGCCGGTGCGGCGCCCTGGCTGCCCGACATGTTCTGAACCAGCCGTTGCCGACGGCGAGGCGCCGCGGTACCTTGCGGCCGACCCAAGGCGGGGTGGTGGCCCCGGATGGGGGCGCGGCGGGCGGTCGCGCGCGCCACCGGCCACCACCCGGAGCGAAGCGCATGATCGACCTGCGGACGTTTACGTACATCGACATCCTCCAGCCCCAGCTCACCGGCTTCCTGCAGACGGTGTCGCCGGGCTTCTTGCCCCTGGAGGGCCAGGCCGTCCTGTTTGTCGAGGTGGCGCCCGGGCTCTCCATCAACACGGTGACCGACATCGCGCTGAAGCAGACCTCGGCGGAGCCGGGCCTGCAGATCGTGGAGCGGGCCTACGGCGTGTTGGAGCTGCACAGCTTCGACCAGGGCCAGATCCGCGCCGCGGGCGAGGCCATCCTGCGCCACTACGGCATGAAGGAGACCGACCGCTACGCCCCCCAGGTGCTCACCAGCGAGCGCATCACGGGGCTGGCTGGCCACCAGGCCATGCTCATCAACCGCATGCGCCACGGCGACATGATCGGTGAGGGCCAGACGCTCTACGTGATGGAGTGTGAGCCGGCCGGTTACGCCTGCATCGCCGCCAACGAGGCCGAGAAAGCCGCCGACGTGCACCTCCTGGAGGTGGTCACCTTCGGCTCCTTCGGCCGCCTCTACCTGGGCGGCATGGAGGCCGAGATCGAGGAAGCCGAAAAGGCCATCAAGGCGGTCCTGGCCGACCTCAAGGGCCGTCCGCTCAAGGGGGCCAAGTGATCAGCACCGCGGACTTCAAGAAGGGCCAGCGCGTCGAGCTTGAAGGCCAGCCCTGGGCCGTGGAGCGCAGCAGCACCCAGAGCCCCAGCGCCCGCGGCGGCGCCACCCTGGTGAAGGCGCGCCTGCGCAACGTCATCACCGGCCAGATCACCGATCGCACTTTCAAGGCCGGCGAGCGGTTTGCCGAGCCCGACCTCCAGCTTCGGCCCTGCCAGTTCCTCTACCGTTCCACGGGCGACGATACCTTTGTTTTCATGGACTTGCAGTCCTATGAGCAGTTTGAGCTGAGCGCCGTGTCCATCGGGGACGACGCCCAGTGGCTCGTGGACAACCAGGAGGTGCGCGCCATCGTCTACAACGATCGCGTGGTCTCCATCGAGCTGCCCCAGTTTGTGGAGATGGAGCTGGCCGACGTGGCCCCTGGCTCCCGTGGCGACACCGCCTCAGGCGGGGTGACCACCACCGCCACCACCACCACCGGCGTCAGCGTGCAGGTGCCCCTCTACATCAAGCCCGGCGACGTGGTGCGCATCGACACCACCACCGGCACCTTCAAGGATCGGGTGAGCCGCTGAGCCTCGTCGACACCCTCCGCACGCGCCTGGGCCTTGCGCCCGAAGGCGGCGCGCCCTTTGGTCCCTTTGAGGCGGGCGTCCTCGTCACCGCAGCTGTGGGCATGGTGGTCATGCACTTCGGCGGCAGCGAGCAGGTCTTCTACACTTGGTGGGGCAACGCCCTGAAGGGGCCTTCGGGGGCGCCGGGCGATCTGCACCCGTACTTCGCGCTCTTCGGCCTCATGCACTGGGTGGGGGCGTGTGTCGTCGGCTACATGGTGTTGCCGATGATCTACCTCAAGCTCTGCAAGCGCCGCATTCGCGACTACTACATCGGCCCCGCGGGCTTCATCCGGCACATCGGGTTGTACCTGGCCCTGGTGACGCCGCTGCTGCTGGTGGTGTGGCGCGTCAGCTATCTCCCTGATTTTCAGCGCATTTATCCTTTCTACATCTTCGCCGGGCGCAGCTTCTTCGACCTCATCGCCTGGGAGTTACTCTACGGCCTGCAGTTCTTTGCGCTGGAGTTCTTCTTCCGCGGCTTCTTCCTGCAAGGCCTGCGCGCTTCGATGGGCTACGGCGCCGTGTTTGTCATGCTGGTGCCCTACTGCATGGTGCACTTCCTCAAGACGGCGGCCGAGAGCCTGGGCAGCCTGGTGGCAGGCACCGTGCTCGGCACCCTGGCCATGAAGTACCGATCCATCTGGGGCGGCGTGCTCGCCCACTGGATCATCGCCATCGCCATGGACGTGGCCAGCATGCTCCAGAAGGGCAGTTGGCCGAGCCGGTTCTGGCCTTGAGGCCCAACGGGCGCCCGCCCTGGGTTCGGGTGGTGCTGGTGGCCCTCGCGACGCTGAGCTGCGGTGACGCCAGCCGCCCGCGCGACTGCGAGCCGGTGCGCCAGACCGGCTGCAATGCCGGCCAGACCTGTGTGGTGGGCACCACCGGCGCTCCCGCTTGTGTGGCCGTGCCCAATCCCGGGCGCGTGGAGGGTGAGAGCTGCGAGACCATGGGCGAATGCGCCCAGAGCCTCGGGTGCGTCCGGGTGGGCGGCGTCGCGCGCTGCCTGCGCTTCTGCCTCCCCAGCGCCGTGGCCGGCGCCCAACCCTGCAAAGAGACCCAGGGCACCGCCGCCACCCACCCCTACACCGCGCAGGCCCGCTGCCTGGCCGCCGTGGTGGACCGGCCGGACATCGGCATCTGTGTATTGCCCTGTGCCCCCGACACCGTGGGCGACTGCCCGCCCGGTCTGGCCTGCACCCCATCCCTCGCGGCGGGCATGGCCATCTGCGGCGTACCTGGCGAAGCGCAGGCCGGTGATCCCTGCGGCACGGACGCGCCGTGCGACGCCGGCCTGGCGTGCATGGTGGAGGGTCAGGACCTGGTGTGTCGCCCCTTCAAGGGCGTTGCGGGGTGCCCCGCGGGGGAGGTGCAGCAGCCGGTGCCCGGCATCGTGGATGGCACCTCAGGCGCCGAAATCCTGGTGTGCGCGCCGGGTTAGCGCGCAGTTTCCTCAAGCAATTCGAGCCTGTGTAGCGGACCTCAAGCCTACGGCAACGTGAAGCTCATGGGCCACGCCTCGGCGCTCTGCTTGCCGGCGTCCACCTTCAGCGATTGCAGCACCTTGCTGATGGTCAGCGTGCCGTCGGCGCCCTTCACCCCTTCGCCCACCAGGATCGAGATGGCCTCGCCCGTGCCGCGGGCGCCGGGCTGCGGTAGGAAAGTCACCTGGAGCTGGTTGGTGCCCGGCTGCAGGAACGGCCCCAGATCCGCAACCCACTGGTTGCTGGTCGCGGGCACATCCGCCGCCGGCTTCCCGTTGACCAGCAGCGACACGCGATACTGGTTGACCTGCTTGGCGTCGAGGAAGAACCAGTAGCGACCGGCGGCCATCGGCGCGCCCTGGGCGGGCCCTTCGACCTCCACCTTGTAGCCGGGGGCATCCACCTGGATGTCGCCGTTCTCAGCGAAGTGCACCGTCACATCGCGGAAGGTCTGGCCGGACAGGCCGCCGGTGACCTTGACGCCGTTGACATAGACGTCGAAGGCGGCGGCCGGCTGGGCGGCGAGCAACAGCAAGAGGGACACGAGACGCATCGACATCAGGGCTCCTTTCACATGGGCGGCCCCACCGAGCGGCCGCCGCTTTTCACGCGGTCGGACCCGTGATAGCAGAAGCAGGCATGAGCTACCAACTCTCCCCCGACACGCCCTCCGCGCAGCCACTCTCCGAGCTGGACGTCATGGACGGCATGCGCCTGTTCCGCGTCGCCCGCCCGGCCGTGGGCCCCGCCCGAGGGGCCTTGCTGTTCTGCCACGGCTTTGCGGAGCACTCCGGTCGCTACCTGGCCATGGCCGAGGGCCTCGCCGCCCAGGGCTACCACTGTTTTCTCTTTGATTTTCGCGGTCATGGCCGATCGGAGGGTCGCCGCGGCCATGTGTTCGCTTTCGACGAATACATCCGTGACTTCAACGCCGCCCGCCAGTGGGCCCGCGCGGAGATCGGCGATCTGCCCCTCTTTGTGCTGGCCCACAGCAATGGCGCCCTGGTGGCGCTGCACGCCGTGGCGCGGGATCCCAGCGGCCTGGCCGGGGTGGTCTTCAGCTCACCCTTCTGGGGGTTTGCGCTCAAGGTACCCAAGCTCAAGGTGCTCGCGGCCCGCCAGCTCAGCCGGTTCCTGCCGGCGCTGGGCATCCCCACCGGCCTGGACGCCACCTTCGTGAGCCACGATCCCGAGGTGGTGCGCCTCTACGCCTCCGATCCGCTGGTCACCCACGTGGCCTCGGGGCGCTGGTTCACCGAGACCGAGGCCGCCCACGCCCGAGCGCCCGACGCGGCCCGCATGCTTCAACTGCCCGTCCTGGTGCAGGTGGGCGGAGACGATCGCATCGCCTCCTCCCCCATCGCGCGCACGGTGTTTGAGGAGCTGGGCAGCGCCGACCGCACCTTCCAGGAATACGGCGGCTTCTACCACGAGATCTGGTTCGAGCTGGACCGCGTGCGGCCCATCAGCGCTGTGGCTGCCTGGCTCGAAGCCCACCTGCCGGCTGCCAGCACGGACCAAGATCCCCAATGATTCTGGAGCTTTCCGGCGTCACGCGGCGGTTTGGGGGCACCCAGGCCCTCGACGGCGTGACCTGCGCACTCGATGGGCGCGCCATCGGCCTGCTGGGCCCCAACGGCGCCGGCAAGACCACGCTCATGAAGGTCATGTTGGGCCTGATTGCACCGGACGCGGGGCAGGTGAAGGTGCTGGGCATCGACGCCACCCGGTACCCGCAGAAGGTCCGCATGAAGCTGGGTTATGCGGCGGAGGGGCCGGGCCGCATGCCCGGTCTGTCGGGCCTGGAGTCGGTGGCCTACGCCGCGGAGCTCTGCGGCCTGGGGCGGCGCGCCGCGCTGCTGCGCGCCCACGACATGCTGGATCTGGTGGGGCTCGACGAGGCCCGCTACCGCGACGTGGAGGCCTACAGCACCGGCATGCACCAGCGCATCAAGGTGGCGATGGCCCTGGTGCACGACCCCGCCCTGGTGCTGCTGGATGAGCCGACGAGCGGCCTGGACCCCCAGAGTCGCGACGCCCTGCTGGACCTCGTGGTGCACCTGCGCGACCACGGCGGCCCCGCGGTGTTGCTCAGCACCCACCTGCTCAAGGACGTCGAGCGCACCTGCGACGCCTGCATGATCATGCAAGCGGGCCAGGTCCGCTTCGCCGGTGCCCTCGCCGACCTCCGCCTCCCCCGCCCGGCCACCTGGGACGTCCGGCTCGCCCGCCCCTGCCCGGCCCTGATCCCGGCTCTTGAGGCCCGCGGGGCCCAGGTGGTGGTGGGCCGGCGCGCCGAGATCATGGAGGTCAGCCTGCCTCAAGGCGGCGCCGCCGAGGTCATCTGGCACGCCATCGCCGCCACCGACGCCGCGGTCTTCCACCTGGAACCGCGGGCCGCCAGCCTCGAAGAAGCCTTCTTGCACGCCATCGGAGGCGCCTGATGACCGATCGCATCCACGCCATCGGCTACCGCCCCCAGCCCGAACCGCCTCGGCGCCTCAGCGCCATCTGGCCCATCGCGCGCACGCTGGTGGCCCTCGCCCTGCGGAAGCGCGCCACCAAGGTGGTGCTCGCGCTCTGCCTCGGCGTGCTGGCCGGTCACGGTGTGTGGCTCGCCGTCCAGCTGCTCAGCCTGCGCTACGCCGGCGAGATGCGTATGCACGGCGCCTTCGGCGTGACCGACCTGGTGGGGCGCGTGGAGGAGGTCTTCTCCAGCTACCTCCAGGTGCAGTTCTACTTCACCGTGCCCGCCATCGCCGTGGTGGCCGGCGGCGCCATCGCCGAGGACCGCCGTGCGGGCGCTTTTGAGCTCTACTTCTCGCGACCGCTCACCCGAATGTCCTATGGAATCGGGAAGTTACTGGGGACGGCCGCCGTGCCCCTCGTGACCCTGGTGGCCGCCACCCTGCTGCTGTGGCTCGCCGCGGTCGGCATCGCCCCCGAGCACCTGCGGGCCGACCTCTGGCACATCGCGCCCCCTGCCCTGGCCGGCGCGTTCCTGGGCACCGCGGTTTTGACGGCCACCCTCGTGGGCGTCTCCTCGCTCTCGCGCCGGGCCACGAGCGTCGCGGTGGCCTTTGTCGCGCTGGTGGTGGTGGGCGCCGGGGTGGCGGAGGGCCTGGCGGAATCCGGCCAACTCTGGGGCGGCTACCTGTCGCCCGAGCGCAACCTGCGCACCGTCGTGGACCACCTGCTCGACCTGGGCTCACCCAGCCTGACCGGCAGCCTCGTCCCCAGCCGCGCCATGATCAACGTCCACGTCATGGGCTCGTTTGTGGCGCTGCTGAGCTTCATTGGCGCCGGCCTGCTGGCCTTCTGGGTCGCCTTGCGCCGCGAGGTGCGCTCATGACGGCGCCCATGCTGGTGGCGCGTGGCGTCTCCAAGCTCTTTGGCCAGGTGCGCGCGCTCAACGACGTGGATCTGGAGCTGGGCCCAGGCGTCACTGGGCTGCTGGGCCCCAATGGATCCGGTAAGTCCACGTTACTCAAGCTCTTTGCTGGCCAGCTCCTGCCCGACGCGGGCGAGGTCCAGCTCCTGGGCCGCGATCCCTTCCGCGAGGCCCAGGCGCGCGAAGCCCTGGGGCTCTGCCCAGAGCAGGACAAGTTCTACGAGGAACAGACCGGCTACGCCTTTGTGGAAGTGTTGGTGCGCCTGAGCGGCTTCAGCGCGGCCGAAGCCCGCAAGCGCGCCGCCACCGCCCTGGCCCGGGTGGGCATGGCCGAGGACGGCCGCAAGACCCTGGGCGCCATGAGCCGCGGCATGCGGCAGCGCACCAAGATCGCTCAAGCCATCGCCCACGATCCCCCGGTGGTCCTCTTGGACGAGCCCCTCAACGGCGCCGATCCGGTGGCCCGCGCGGACCTGGTCAAGTTGATCCACGGCCTGGGGGCCGAGGGCCGGTGTGTCGTGGTATCGAGCCATGTGTTGCACGAGGTGGAGGCGATGACCCACCAGGTGGTGTTCATTCGCTTCGGTCGCCTGCGGGCCCATGGCGATGTGTTCCGCCTGCGCGGTCTATTGACCGACCATCCTTACCGCATCCGGGTGCGCACCACCGATGCCCGCAGCCTGGCCGCCCGGCTGATGGCCGATGGCCATGTGAAGTCCGTGGCCGTACAGGACGATGGCGCGCTGGAGCTGACCACCACCGACCTGGAGCCCACCGCCCGCGCCACCGCGCGCCTTGCCGAGGAAATGGGCCTCCAGATCACCGCGTTCACCTCGCCGGATGCTGACCTGGAGGCCCTCTACCGCTACCTGATGGAGCCGGCACAGTGACGACCCAAGCGGGCAGCACCCCCCGACGCGCCGTCAGTGCCCCCCGCGCTGCCGCCGTGTGGTTTGCCTTTCACCTGAGCCGGCACCTCAAGCGCCGCAGCTTCTGGCTGTGGGTGGGCGTCGTGGTGGCCTTCCTGGTGCTCGGCCAGGTCATTGCTCGGGCGCCCGCGCGGTTTGTGGCCCAGGGCCTCATCATCCAGCTCGGCCCGCTGCTCGCCCTGTTCTTCTGCACGGGGGTCATTCGGCAGGAAATCGAAGATCAAACGCTGACCTACGGGTTCTCGCGCCCGGTGGGTCGCGGCTGGCTCTACATGGCCCGCGTGTTGGCCACCGCCGCCCCGGTGGCCCTGCTCATCGGCCCCGCTGCGATCTTTCTGGGCCTGCAAACCGGCCCCGAGGCCGCGGTGCGTTATGCCCTGGCCGCCGTGCTCGCCATCGCGGCCTATGGGGGTCTGTTTGCGCTCATCGGCCAGCTCATCCGTTGGCCCGCCTGGTTCGGGCTCGCTTTCCTGATCTTCTGGGACGTGGGGGTCGGCCTCGTGCCCGGCTTCCTGGGCAAGATGACGCTCAGCACCCATGTGCGGACCGTGGCCAACCTACAGCTGGGCATCCACGAGGGCGCCTGGATGCGCTTCTTCGAGCCGCCGAGCGAGTCGGCCTCGCTCATCACCCTGGTGGTGTTTGCCCTGCTGACCCTGTGGCTGGGGGGTGTGATCGTCAGCCGCAAGGAACACCGCGTCACGCGGTAGCGCACGGCCAGCCCATTGAACCGCGTCCCCAGCCGGTCTACCATCGCCCCGTCATGAAGCTGACCACCCGAATCCGCAGCGATTCCTTCACCTTCCGCGACGTCAAGGAGGTGCTGGCCCGCGCCAACGAGATCCGCAGTGGGGATGTGCAGGCCGGCATCGCTGCCCGCAGCCTGCGGGAGATGGTCGCCGCCAAGCAGGTCCTGGCCGAGCTGACCCTCGACGATTTGCGCCACAGCCCCTCGGTGCCCTACGAGCGGTGCGAGCTCTCCCGCCTCTTTGAAGAGAGCCTCGACGAGCGGGCCTTTGCCCGGGTGAAGGGCTGGACGGTGGGCGCTTTTCGTGAATGGATCCTGGAGGATAGCACCACCGGGGCCGACCTCCTCGCGCTCTCCCCCGGCCTGACGCCGGAGGTGGTGGCGGGTGTCACCAAGCTGATGAGCAACCTGGATCTGGTGGCTGCCGCCCGCAAGATTCGGGTGGTCGCGCGGTGCAACGGCACCATCGGCCTGCCCGGTCGCCTGTCGAGCCGCCTGCAGCCCAACCACCCGCGTGACGACGTGGCGGGCATCCTGGCGGCCGTCTGCGAGGGGCTCTCCTACGGCAACGGCGACGCGGTGATCGGCGTCAACCCCTCCACCGAGTCGGTGGCCTCCACGGCGGACATCCTCAAGGCGGTCAAGGACTTCATGCGCCGCTACCAGGTGCCCACCCAGAACTGCGTGCTCTCCCACATCACCACGCAGATGAAGGCCCTGGAGCGCGGGGCGCCCATCGACCTGCTGTTTCAGAGCCTCGCCGGCACCGAGAAGGCCAACCGCAACTTCGGGATTTCCATCGCCCTCATGGATGAAGCCTACGAGGTGGGCCGCCGCCTCGGCACCGCCCAGGGCCCCAACATCATGTATTTCGAGACCGGCCAGGGCACGGCGCTGTCGGCCAACGCCCACGAGGATGCCGACCAGGTCACCATGGAGGCCCGCGCCTACGGCTTCGCGCGCCGCTACCGGCCCTTCCTCGTCAACAGTGTGGTGGGCTTCATCGGCCCCGAGTACCTCTACGACGGCAAGCAGATCACCCGGGCCGGCCTCGAAGACCACTTCATGGGCAAGCTCTCCGGCCTCTCCATGGGCTGTGACGCCTGCTACACCAACCACGCCGTGGCCGATCAGAACGACCAGGAGAACCTGGAGATGTTGTTGGCCATGGCGGGGGTGAACTATCTGATGGGCATCCCCATGGGCGACGATGTGATGCTCAACTACGAGACAACGTCTTTTCATAACAACGCCGCCCTCCGCGCCTTGTTGGGCCTGCGCCCGACCCCGGAGTTTGAGGCGTGGCTGGAGCGCATGGGCCTCTGGCGCAACGGCCGCCTGACCGAGCGCGCGGGCGATCCCACTGTGTTCGACACCCGGGGCCTGGCATGACGGACGAGCTGCGTCGCCTCATCGCCGAGGAGGTGCGCCGCGCGCTGGCCGCTGAGGCCGCCGCGAGCGCGCCCCCGACACCACCGGTCAGCCGGCCAGCACCCGCCTCCAAGCCGGCTCGCCGCGAGTTCCCCGATCCGGGCCATGAGCGCACCCCCCGCTGGCTGCGCAGCTCGGCCTTTCGGACCGCGACGCCCGAGGACAACGAAGGCGCCGCCGCCTGGGGCCTGCGCGACCTGCCTCCGCCCCCGGAAGAGGCGGAGCTGCACGTCAAAAACCCTCGTGATCCCGAGCGCTTACGGGACTATGCCCGCTCCACGCCTTCCCAGTTGGGGGTGGGCCGCGCCGGCACCCGCTACCGCACCCCGGTCTACATCCACATGCGGGCCGAGCACGCCGTGGCCAAAGACGCCGTGCAGAGCGAGCTGCCACCGGACTTCGCCGCCACCCTGGGCGCCGTGGAGCTGCAGACCGACTGCACTGATCGCCCGACCTACCTGCTCTACCCCGACCAGGGCCGCCGCCTGACCGCCGAGGCCCTCACCCGGCTCAAGGCCGAGGGCACCCACGGCGCCGACGTGCAGATCATCATCGGCGACGGCCTCTCCGCCTGGGCTGCCCAGGCCAACGCCCCCGCGCTGCTGCCCGCCCTCACCGCGGGCCTCAACGCCGCCGGCTTCAGCACTGGCCGGCCTATCCTGGTGCGCTTCGCCCGCGTTGGCGTGCAGGATCCCATCGGTGTCGCCCTGGGCAACCGCGCCACGATCATCCTGGTGGGCGAGCGCCCCGGCCTGGGCACCGGCGACTCCCTGAGCCTCTACCTGGCGTGGGCCCCCAAGCCCGGCCAGGACAACGCCGAGAAGAACTGCATCTCCAACATCCGGCCGCGCGGCATCCAGGTGGACGAAGCCGTGGGTCAGGCGGTGCGCATCCTCCAGCGTGCCGCCCAGCTCGGCCGCGGCGGGGTGGCGGCGCAATGACCCGCACATCCTCAACAAAAACGCTGGTTTGCCTGCGCCCGAAGCTGCTGACCTGCCGGCTGCTGGCCCGCGCCGACGCGGCCATCCTCGCCGGCCTCGGCGCCGATCCGAGCCGCCACACCAGCCTGGGCTTTGTCACCTGCGACCAGGACGACGCGCTCTACGCCGCCCTCGACCACGCCACCAAGTTCGCCCCGGTGGAGGTGGTGTACGCCAAGAGCTTCTATGCCGGCGCCGCCCACGCTTCCGGCCCCCTCTCGGGCGAGGCCATGGGCGTCCTCGCGGGTGCCGATCCCGACGAGGTGGCCGAGGGCCTCACCGCGCTGCGCCACGCCCTCGCCGAAGACATCGCCTTCTACGCCCAGGCGGGCCCCGACGGTCACACACCCACCGGCCCCGCCTTCTTCCCCCACGTCATCCCGCAGCTCGGCCACTACCTCTCGGCCCAGGCCGGCTTGCCGGTGGGCGCCGCCCTCGCCTACCTCATCGCGCCCCCGGTGGAGGCCATGATCGGCCTCGACGCGGCCCTCAAGGTGGCAGGTGTGCGCGCCGCCCGCTTCTTCGGCCCCCCCACCGAGACCAACTTCGCCGGCGCCTACCTCACCGGCCCCCTGGCCGATGTGGAAGCCGCCGCCCACGCCTTCACCGAGGGTGTGTTGGAAGTCGTCGCGGCGCCGCTGGCCGCAGCCGTGCGGCCTGGCTACCAGCGACGCTGAGCCCGACAACACATACTCCTCGTCCGCATGAATCCATCAAAAGACAGAGAAGACACCGGTCGCCCGCGCGGGTGCGCAGGGCGCCAGGCTCAGTTCACCTGGACCTCGTAGAGCGAGCCGCTGGCCTCGATGGTGTAGAGGGTGTTGCCCACCGGGAAGATGACCACCGTGCCCTTGAAGTCGGGCTTGCCGATAGGCTTCCAGGCGCCGGTGGCCAGCTCCGTCTCATACAACACACCGCTGACCTCGGTGGTGTAGAGCTTGCCACCGATGCTGGCGGCCGCCGTGGTGCCCTTCCAGTCACCGGCCTTGCCCACACCCTTCCAGGCGCCGGTGGCCGCGTCCACCGCATAAAGCGAGCCCGTGTTCTCTACGGTGTAGAGCTGACCGTTGGCGGCAAAGACCGCGATTGTATTGGCAAATTCCGGCTTGCCGATCGGCTTCCAGGTGCCGGTGTTCAGGTCGGTGACATAGAGCCCGCCGTTGACCTCGGTGGTGTAGAACTGGCCGTTGAGCACCGCGCCGGCGCGGGTGCCCTTCCACTCGCCCGGCTTGCCGAGGCCCACCCAGGCGCCGGTGGCGGGGTCCACGGCATACAGCGAGCCGGTGGCTTCGATGGTGTAGAGCTTGCCGTTGGCCGCCACCATGGCGACAGTGCCGGCGAAATCGGGCTTGCCAACGGCCTTCCAGACCCCCGTGGTGGGGTCGGTCACATAGAGCACCCCGCTGGCCTCGGTGGTGTAGATCTTGCCATCGAGCACGGCGCCGGCGGTGGTGCCCTTCCAGGCGCCCGACGGGCCGACCTGCTTCCAGGCACCCGGCTCGGCGAGTGCGGCGGTTGTGATGAGGAGTGTCAGAGCCATCCAACAGACAGAGCGCGTGCGCATCGAGGCCTCCAGCGGGTTGAGAGCGGCGCAGACATAGCAGCCACGCAGCTTGCCCACAAGCCGTGCCGGGCCGCCACCATCGCCCCCCGGCGCCCCAGAGCTGCCTCGCCACCCCCTTCGATGGTAGCCTGGGCCCATGCAACCGCTCGTCCTCACCCACCCCGCCTGCCGCCTGCACCAGCCCGGTGCGGGCCACCCCGAAACCCCCGCCCGCCTCGATGCAGCGCTGCGCGGCACGCGTGGCGCCCAGGTGGAGACCACCCCCGTGCGGGCTGAGCGCGTGCACCTGGTGGCGGCCCACGCGGCGGGTTGGGTGGATGCCATGCTCGCCGCCGAGGGTCGCCCGTTCGCCGTGGATGGCGAGACGCTGGGCTCCGCCGAGAGCGTGGACGCCGCGCTGTGGGCGGCCGGAGCGGTGCTGGACGGCGTGCGCCGCCTGCTCGCCGGATCGGCCCGGCGGGTCCTCGCGTGGGTCCGACCGCCCGGCCACCACGCCGAGCATGGCCAGGGCATGGGCTTCTGCTTCTTCAACAACGTCGCCGTCGGCGTGCGCGAAGCCCTCTACCTGGGCGCCGAGCGGGTGGCGGTGGTGGACGTGGACGTGCACTTCGGCAACGGCACCCAGCACATTTTCCGAGCCGATCCGCGGGTTTTGGTGATCGACGTCCACGAGGACAACCTCTACCCGACCGGCGGTGGGGTGGAGAGTCGTGGTGTCGGGGCCGGCCGCGGGTTCACCATCAACGTGCCTCTGCGCCCCACCCGCGCGCGGGCCGCGTCGAGCGCGGCCTCCGACGACGCCGACTACCTCCGCATCCTCGACGGCCTCGTCGCCCCCGCACTCCGGCGCTTCCGGCCCGACCTGCTGGTGGTCTCCCTGGGCTTCGACGCCCACACCCTCGACCCTCTCGCGCACATGCGCCTGTCGAGCGCGGGGTACGGCCTCATCCTCGCCCGCCTGGCCGCCGTGGCCGAGCAGCTCTGCGGTGGGCGTCTGTTGGTGGTGCTCGAAGGGGGCTACGACCTGGGCGCCATCGAGGCCTCCAGCCAGGCCGTGGTGGACGCCCTGACCGCCGAGAACTGGCCTGACGCCCTGGAGGTCACGGCATCACCCAGCTGGACCGAGGCCCTGGCCGCCCTCGACGAGGCCCTGGATCAGCCGCCCGCCACCTGAGCCAGCTTTTCCTGGTATATCAGGCCCCGATGTCTTGAACCCGGTCGTCAGGAGGCCCGCATGAGCGCAAAGTTTGTCATTCGGAAGGACCGCAAGCTCCGCGTGTTTTTTGGTCAATGGATGGACGATGTGTCGCTGGCGGTGGCCTGTCGGGGCCCCAACTACGCCCTCACCATCGTCACCGACCTCCCCGAGACCCTCAGCGCCGACTTCACCGAGGTGGGCTTCTACCTGGACTTCGACCAACACGTGGCCCTCCTCTTGGACCAGGCGGTGTGTTGGGACGCTGAGCGGGCCCGCCTGACCGGCTGTGTTCTGGGTGGCGCCCAGCGCGCCGCCGGCTTTGCCCGGCTGGATCTGTATCCGGAAGAACAGATTCTGGTGCCCTTGCTGGCCAATGCCACCACCTTCGAGGGGCTGGTGGAGGCGCTTCAGAGCATGCCCCTGCAAGACACCTGGGCCGGCTGGCAGCTCCATTGGGGCGATGGCGCAGCCCTCAGGGCGGCGGTGGCCGGCCAGCTGAAGCGGGTGCCTGAAGTCGGCTGAATCGATTCACCGACCGCATCAAACAGGGGCCGACCCCTACCCGAAGCTCAGGTCCACCCCGCGGGTGGGCAGGACGCTGGGTCGGCCGCGGAGCCAGGCGTCGACGGCGGCGGCGCACTCGCGGCCCTGGCTGAGGGCGTGTACCACCAGGCTTGCGCCGCGGACGGCGTCGCCGGCGGCGAAGAGGCCGGGGATGGCGGTGGCGAAGTGGGGGTCGACGGCGATGGTGCCGCGAGCTGTGGCGGCGAGGGCAAATTCCTTTTGCAGATCATGGAGTTCGGGGCCCAGGAAACCCATGGCCAGGAGGAGCAGGTCGGCGTGCCAGTGCTGGCCGGTGCCCTCCACGGGGATGAGGCGGCCGCCATCGGGACGGACGGCTTCCAGCTCGAGGCCGGTGAGGTGGGTGTCGCCCACCAGGCGGCGGGTTTGGAGGGCGAACTGCTGCTGGCCGCCCTCTTCCTGGCTGCTGCTGCGGCGGCGGACCAGGGGCCACCGGGGCCAGGGGTTGGTGGCGGCGCGATCGGCGGGCGGCTCGGGCAGGATTTCCACCTGGGTGACGGAGGCGGCGCCCTGGCGCAGGGCGGTGCCGAGGCAGTCGGAGCCGGTGTCACCGCCGCCCAGGATGACCACGTGGCGGCCGGCGGCGTGGATGCGGTCGGGGACGGTCTCGCCCGCGTTCTGGCGGTTTTGCTGGGTGAGGTAGTCCATGGCCGGGTGTACGCCGGGCAGGTCGGCGCCGGGGGCTTCGAGGCGGCGGGCGCGCTCGGCGCCGATGCAGATGAGCACGGCGTCGTGGGCGGCGCGCAGGTCGGTCCACGTGAGCGTGCGGCCGATGTCGATGCCGGTGCGGAAGGTGATGCCCTCGGCTTCCAACAAGGCCACGCGCCGGTCGATGACGGGCTTTTCGAGCTTGAAGTCGGGGATGCCGTAGCGCAGCAGGCCGCCGATCCGGTCGGCCTTCTCGAAGACCACCACGGTGTGGCCGGCGCGGTTGAGCTGGTCGGCGGCGGAGAGGCCAGCGGGACCGCTGCCCACCACCGCGACCCGGCGGCCGGTGCGGCGGGGCGGCGGACGGGGTACCTCCCAGCCATGGCGGAAAGCCTCGTCGGCGAGCTCCTTCTCGATCAGCTCGATGGTTACGGGCGCTTTGTCGATGGCCAGGACGCAAGCGGCTTCGCAGGGGGCGGGGCAGATGCGGCCGGTGAACTCGGGAAACCCATTGGTTTCTTTGAGGATTTCCCAGGCCGCTCGCAGATCCCCCTGCCAGAGCTTGTGGTTGAAGTCGGGGATGCGGTTGCCGAGCGGGCACCCCTGGTGACAGAACGGGATGCCACAGTCCATACAGCGGCCGGCCTGCTGGGTGCGCTGCTCGGCGCCCAGGGCCTCCACAAACTCGTGGTGGTCGCTCAGCCGCTCGGAGACGGGCCGCGCGGCGGCCGGCTCGCGCGGCCAGATCAAGAAGCCATCGCGCCGGCCCATCAGCTGGCCTCCTTCAGATCGCCAGTGCGCTGGAGCTCCAGCGCGCGCCGGTATTCCACCGGCATCACCTTCACAAACTGCTCGCGCACCCGCGCCCAGTGGGTGATGAGGCGCTGGCCCAGCGGGCTCTTGGTGAAACGCACGTGATTCTGAATGAGCATGCGCACCACCCAGGTGTCGCCGTCAGCCAGCTCGCTCAGCTCCAGGCCGGAGCGGTTGCAGCGGCTGGCGAAGTCGCCCTGCTCGTCGAACACATAGGCCACCCCGCCGCTCATGCCGGCGGCGAAGTTTCGGCCAGTCAGGCCAAGCACCACCACCACCCCGCCGGTCATGTATTCACAGCCATGTTGACCCAGGCCCTCCACCACCGCGCGGGCGCCGCTGTTGCGCACGGCGAAGCGCTCGCCGGCCCGCCCGGAGAGGTAGGCCTCGCCGCGGGTGGCGCCGTAGAGGGCGGCGTTGCCGGTGATGACCTGCTCCTCGGAAGTCAGCGTGGAGCCCGCCGGCGGGAAGACCGCGATGCGCCCCCCCGAGAGACCCTTGCCCAGGCCGTCGTTGGTCTCGCCGGCCAGGCGGAAGGTGACGCCGGGAGCGAGGAAGGCGCCGAAGCTCTGGCCTGCCGAGCCCTGGAAGTCCACCACGATGCGGTCTTCACCCAGGCCTTCGGCGCCGAAGCGGCGCACGATCTCACCGCTCAAGCGCGCCCCGACGGCGCGGTCGGTGTTGCGGATGGTGCGGGTGAGCTCGACGCGCGGGGGCTTGTGAGGGCCGACCAGGGCCTCGGCGATCAAGCCCACGTCGAGGTGGCGCTTGTCGTCGCGCTCCACAAATCCCGTGCAAAATCGGGCGGTTGTGTGGGGGCCTCGGGGCTCGGCCAGCAAGGGGGCCAGGTCGAGGGCGTGCGCCTTCTCGTCCTGGGGCGCGGCAGCGGCCAGCCGATCGACGCGGCCGATGGCCTCTTCGAGGGAGCGCAGACCCAGGGCGGCGAGGCGCTGGCGCACCGAGTCGGCCACAAACATGAAGAACTGCACAACGTGCTCGACCTTGCCGGTGAAGCGCGCGCGCAGGCGCGGATCCTGGGTGGCGATGCCGGTGCTGCACGTGTTTTGGTGACACTTGCGCAAGAGCAGGCAACCCTCGGAGATCAGGGCCGCGGTGGCAAAGCCAAACTCCTCGGCGCCGAGGAGGGCGGCCACCACCACATCCCGGCCGGTGCGCAGGCCGCCGTCCACCTGTACGCGGATGCGGTCGCGCAGGCCGTTGAACCGCAAGACCTGCTGCACCTCGGCGAGGCCCATTTCCCAGGGTACGCCCGCGTGCTGGATGGAGGAGAGGGGCGAGGCGCCCGTGCCCCCGTTGCCCCCCGCCACCACCACCACGTCGGCGCCGGCCTTGGCCACGCCCGCGGCCACCGTGCCGATGCCCGCCTGAGCCACCAGCTTGACGCTGATGCGGGCGTGGGGGTTGACCGCGCGCAGGTCGTAGATGAGCTGGGCGAGGTCCTCGATGGAATAGATGTCGTGGTGGGGCGGCGGCGAGATGAGGGTGACGCCTGGGGTGCTGCAGCGCACGCGGGCGATGCGGGCGTCCACCTTGTCACCAGGGAGCTGGCCGCCCTCCCCCGGCTTGGCGCCCTGGGCGATCTTGATCTGCAGATCCTCGGCCTGCACCAGGTACTCGGTGGTGACGCCGAAGCGCGCCGAGGCCACTTGCCGGATGGAGGACTTGCGGGAATCCCCATTGGGATCAAGCACTTGCCGGTGGGGTTCTTCACCCCCTTCCCCGCTGTTGCTGCGGCCCCCCAGGCGGTTCATGGCGATGGCCAGCGTCTCGTGGGCCTCGGCGCTGATGGAGCCGAAGGACATGGCGCCGGTGACGAAGCGCCGCGCGATGGCGGCCGCCGACTCCACCTCGGCCAGCGGGATGGGGGTGCCGGCCTGGGGCAGCAGGAAGCCGCGCAGCTCGGGGCCGGCGTCCAGCGCCGCTTCGTACTCGGCAAACAGCGCGGCGTCGCCCTGGCGGACAGCCGCCTGGAGGAGCGCCACGGTGCGCGGGTTCCACTGGTGGTGCTCACCCTGGCGGCGCCAGCGGTACTTGCCGCCCACCGGCAACACCGAGCCCACGGCGTCCTCGGCGAAGCCGCGGGCGTGGCGCTCCACCGTCTCGGCGTGCAACACACCGAAGCCCACCCCGCCCAGGCGGGTGGAGGTGCCGGTGAAGTGGCGGGCCACCAGCGCGGCGTCGAGCCCCACCGCCTCGAACAGACCCGCGCCGCGGTAGGATTGCAGTGTGCTCACGCCCATCTTGGACATGACCTTGAGCAGGCCCTGCTCCAGCGAAGCGATGTAGCGCGGGATGCTCTCGGTGGCGGGCCAGCGCTCGGCGATGGCGTCCATGGCCAGCCAGGGGTGCACGGCGGCGGCACCAAAGCCCACCAGCAGCGCAATGTGGTGGACCTGCCAGGCGGCGGCCGTCTCCACCACCAGGCCGACCTGTGTGCGGCAGCCCACGCGGACGAGGTGGTGGTGGACCGCGGCCACCGCCAGCAGCGCCGGCAGCGGCAGGTGCTCAGAATCTACGCCGCGATCGCTGAGGACCACCAGGTTGACGCCCTCATCCACCGCCGCCGCTGCCGCCACCAACAGCGCCTCCAGGGCGGCCTCCATGCCTTCGGGCTGCGCCTCGGCCGGGTACAGCAGGCTGAGCGTGCGTGGCACAAAAGCACCGGCCTCCACCACGCGGATGCGGGCGAGGGCTTCGGGGGTGAGCACCGGCCCTTCGAGCACCAGCTGGTGGCACTGCTCGGCGGTCTCCTCGAAGGGGTTGCCCTCCGGGCCCACCGCGGTGGCCAGGGACATCACCACGCGCTCGCGGATGGGATCGATGGGTGGGTTGGTGACCTGGGCGAAGGCCTGGTGGAAATAGTCGAAGAGAATCGGGGCCTTGCGGCTCAACACTGCAAGTGGGGTGTCGTTGCCCATGGAGCCCACCGGCTCGTGGCCCTCCAGCGCCATCGGCGCGAGGATGAGATCGAGGTCCTCCTCGGCGTAACCGAAGGCGCTCAATTGGCGCAGCTGGGCCCGGCCGGTGAGCGGTGTCGGGGGCGCCACGGCCGGCAGCGCGTCGAGGTGGATGACGTTGCGGGCGAGCCAGCGGCCATAGGGCTGCCGGGTGGCCAGCTCCGCCTTGACGTCACCATCCATGAGCACGCGGCCGGTCTCGAGATCCACCAGGAAGATGCGGCCAGGCTCCAGACGACCGCGCGCAAGGACCTCACCCACCGGCACATCCACCACGCCACACTCGCTGGCCAGCACCACGCGGTCGCGGGTGAGCACCCAGCGCGCGGGCCGCAGGCCGTTGCGATCGAGGGTGGCGCCGACGTGGTGGCCGTTGGCAAACACCATGGCCGCCGGCCCATCCCAGGGCTCCATGAGGGCCGCGGAGTAGGCCAGGAGCGCGCGGCGGGCGGGATCGAGGCTGGGATCGTGCTCCCACGCCTCGGGGATCATCAGCGAGATCGCTTGGGGCAGGGTGCGGCCGGCGAGGTGGAGCAGCTCCAACAAGTTGTCGAACTGCGCGGAATCACTGCCTTCGGGGTCGATGATGGGCCACAGATCGTCCAGCGAGCCATCAAACCGCGACGAGAGGAGCTGGCGGCGGCGCGCCTCCATCCAGCCGCGGTTGCCGGCCACCGTGTTGATCTCGCCGTTGTGGGCCACGTAGCGCAGCGGCTGCGCCCGCGCCCAGCTGGGGAAGGTGTTGGTGGAGAAGCGCGCGTGGACCACCGCCAGGCCGGAGCCGAAGCGCGGGTCACTCAAATCGGGAAAGAATCCGCGCAGTTGGCTGCCCAGCAGCATGCCCTTATAAACCAGCGTCTCCGCCGAAAGACTCGCGATGTGGAAGTGCCGTTGGGGGTCCACACCCGCCGCCCGGATCCGCAGCTCGAGCGTGCGGCGGATGACAAACAGGCGGCGCTCGAAGGCGCTCGGCACGCAGCGCTGGCGGCCGACAAAGAGCTGGCGAATCCGGGGCATGCTGGCGAGCGCCTCGGCACCCAGGGCGCGGGCGTCCACTGGGACATCGCGCCAACCCAGCACCGTCTGGCCCTCGGCCACCACGCCCGCCTCGATCAAGGCGATGCAGGCGGCCTGCGCGGCGGGCTCGGGGGGCAGGAAGACGGTGCCGACGGCGTAGTCGCCCGGCGGAGGCAGCGCACAGCCCGCGACTTCGGCGAGGTAGGCATGGGGCACCTGGACGAGAATGCCCGCGCCGTCGCCGGTCCGGGGATCCCGGCCCGCAGCGCCCCGGTGGGCAAGGCGCTCGAGCACCTCGAGGGCCGTGTGCACGGTGCCATGGGGGCGACGGCCCTGGAGATCGGCCACGAAGGCCACCCCGCAGGCATCATGCTCGTGCACTGGATTGTACAAGCCGAAGGGCTCAGGCCGCATCCACACTCCGTGATCCCCGTCCAGCCCAGAGGTATCGGGGCGCTGGATCGGTGTCGGCCGCATTCTACGACGCACTGCGTCATGGACTCAACGCTGCGTCACGAGGGGCCCATTGGGCGCGAGCGGTCGGCGAAATGGCTTTAAAATCAAGGCCCTTTTGCTGCCGCCGCTCAGAGGCTCGAGCTCACGGCAAACGCAGGATAGGCGCTTCCAAAGTGGGTTCACAGCACATAGCGGTGCCCACGTAGGCGATGCGCACCAGGAGGACCTTGCCGGTGGCATCGAGGCCGCCCCACGGCCTGCGCGCTTGGGGTGGCAACCCCGACGCCTCGGCGTACATCCAGAGGGGCCTGGAAAGTGCCCGGAAAGTGCAGGACAGAGGGAGGTGAGCGCGATGGAGATCGAGATCTGGTCGGATGTGATGTGCCCCTGGTGTGCCATCGGCAAGGCCCGCTTCGAGGCGGCGCTGGCCGGCTTTGCGCAGCGCGACGCCGTCCACGTGCGCTGGCGCAGCTTCGAGCTGGATCCCCAGGCGCCGCGGGTGCAGCCCGGTGACATGGCCACACGCCTCGCCCAGAAGTACGGCACGGGCGTCGAGCGGGCGCGCGCGATGATGGACCACGTGACGCAGACCGCGGCGGAAGTGGGGCTGACCTTCGACTTCAGAAAGGCCCAACCCGGCAATACCTTTGACGCTCACCGGCTGTTGCACCTGGCGGCCGCGCGGGGCCGGCAGGATGCCCTCAAGACGCGCTTGATGGCAGCCTACCTCTGCGAGGGCGAGGCGGTGGGCCGGCCCGAGGTGCTCCAGCGCCTGGCGGAGGCCGCTGGGCTCGATGCCACCGAGGTGGCCACCGTGCTGGGCAGTGATGCGTTCGCGGATGACGTGCGGGCCGATGAGCGCATGGCGGGTCAAATCGGCGTCCGCGGGGTGCCCTTCTTTGTGTTGGATGGGCGCTACGGCGTGTCGGGCGCGCAGCCGGTGGAGGTGTTTGCTCAGGCGCTGGCTCAGGCCTGGGGCACCCGGACCGTCACGCCCCTCGCGATTGAGTCGAGCGGTGGCCCGGTATGTGGCGACGACGGATGCGCCATCTAAATCGGGCAAACACTTGAAACGAGAGACAAAACACGATCGAGCCCGCCGCAGCGGGTCCCCGTCAGGACCGAACGCGCGTGAGGTTGACTGTGCTCAAGAAGAGGGCGGACGTGGCCGCCACGAGCGCGAGGTTGCCGATCACGATGGCCACAGGGCCACCAGCCAGGGTCGCCGTCAATACGCCAGCGGCGCCAAAGAGCGCGAGTGCCTTCACGAGTGTCCTCCAAGTCGGGAATTACCACATGCCAGGGTGACCTCACCGCAGGCCGGGCATCGCGGCTCGGCGAGGCCGAGCGGATGGGTGGCACCCTGCACCCGGATGGGCCCCTTGTCAAAAAAACGCCAGGCCGGCACCGTGCACCCATGAACATCCCAGCGCTTCCGGGCTTTGCCCATCGCATTCTGCCCAATGGCCTGCGCCTCATCGGCATCCAGCGCCCCGGCGACACCGCCCTGCTCGCGGTGGATGTGCGCGTGGGCTCGCGCTACGAGGACGAGCGCGACCACGGCCTGTCCCACTTCCTGGAGCACATGATCTTCCAGGGCTCAGCGGGCGTGCCCGACCCGGACGAGGTCAATCGCCGGGCGGAGCGGATGGGGGCCGCCTTTGATGCCTGGACCTCCCGGGAGGCCAGCCGCTACAGCCACTGGCTCGATCCCGCGCGCCTGCCGGAGAGCGCGGCGCTGCTGGCGGATCTGCTGCACCGGCCGCTGTTTGAGCGCATTGAGTCGGAGCGCGCCATCATCATCGAGGAGAGCCTGGACGAGTTTGACGAAGATGGCCGCCTGGTGGACGCCGACACGCTCGCCCGCCAGGCCCTCTGGCCCAAGAGCCCCCTGGGCCGCAACGTCATCGGCAGCCAGGCCAACATCAAGCGGTTTTCGGTGGAGGATCTGCACCGCCACCATGCGCGGTACTTCGGGGCCGCCAACATGGTGCTGACGGTGGTGAGTGGGGGGCCGCCCGAAGCGCTGCTGGACGCGGTGGAGGCGCCGTTTGCCCTCCTGCCGGCGGGTGAGCGGCGCGAGCCTGAGGGACCCGGCATCGATCCGATGGGGCCCGTGGTGGAGCTGGTGGAGGACGGGCGCAGCCAGGTGGACGTGCGCCTGGTGTATCGCACCCCCGGGCGCTATGTGCCCGAAGCGCCAGCGCTGCGGCTGCTGGGGCGGACGCTGGACGACGGGTTGGTGTCGCGGCTGCACCAGCGGCTCGGCAGCGAGCTGGGGTTGGCCTACAGCCTGTGGGCGAGCTGGGAGCCTTACGCGGACAGTGGGGCCTTCGAGGTGGGCGCCACCGTCAGCCCGGCCAAGGCGGCCACGTTTGTGGAGGAGGCCCAGGCTCAGTTGCAGGGGCTGGTGGATCGGCCGCCCACCGCCGACGAGCTGGATCACGTGCGGTTTCGCGCCCAGTGGGCCGCGCGCAGCAATGCCGACTCGGCCGAGGGCCAGGTGGCGCTGCATGGCACGCCGTGGTTGTTCCGGTCCGATCCGCCCACGCCGGAGGCGCGGTTGGCGCGGGTGCTGGCGGTGACGTCGGAGCAGTTGGCGGAAGCGGCGGCGACCACCTTCCGGCCGGAGCGCCACGTGGCCTGCTTCGTGGGGCCGCTGGACAAGCCGGTGCGGCGGGCCCTCAAGGCGCGGGTGCGCAGCCACCAGCGCGAGGACTGAAGCGGGCCGCCGGCCTCGGCGCTCAGGGAAGGAGCGCAGCGTAAGCACCCGATCTAGCTTGGCTTTTCGGGCTTCTCTTCGGTGGACTGCCAGGCCTCCACGAGCCGCACCCCCTCGCCCAGGTCGGTGAGCGTCGCCGTCCCCTCACCTTGCAGGATGCGCCCGAGGTCGCCGAGCTGGTCGAGGGCGGCGAGGTTGGCGGCCACGAGGCACCCGTCCACGTCCACCACCGCCGCCGGGCCGGGGCGGGTCTCCAAGAGGCCGTTGAGGGCGATGCGCAGCGCCTCGGAGGGGCCACTGGCAATGGTGCGCGGGCCGGCGGCCAGATCGAGCAGCTCGTCCAACACGCTGCCCACGGTGCTCAGCTCGCCGGGTGCCGCGGGGTGGGGCCCGACGCCGCTGCGGCGCAGGCGGTCGCCGCGGCGCCAGGCCTGGGCCACCACCACCACGCGGTCCAGGGGCTCGATGATGCGGCGGCGGGCGCGGCCCATGGCAAACAGGCCGGCGGTGAGGGTGGCGAGGGCGAGCACCACCATCGTCCAGGCCCCGGCGCGGGTGAGGCGGCCGGCGCGCTGGTTGACGGCGTGCATGGCGGCCCGGTTGATGCCGCCGAGGGTGCGCAGGCCCACGTGGAATCGCTGAACGGCGAGCTCGTTGCCCGCCAGGACGCCACTCAGATCCTCCTCCAACCCGCGGATCACGGGCGGTTCCTGGGGCTCGGTGACGTTGCGCACCATGCGGTCGAGGGCGTCGCGCAGGACGGCCACCTGGCGCGGGTCGGGCGAGCGGTTCATGCCGCGCATCTCCACCAGGATCGCTTCGGCGTCCTCGGAGGCCTGCACGGAGTAGTCGTTCTCGGCCAGCACCATCTCCACCGCGGGGCCCAGGCGACCCAGCAGGACGATGCCGCCCACCGCCGTCAGGGCCTGCAGCCCCAACAGGACCAGGATGGCAAGCCGAATCTCTTTGTGAATCCCCACCTTACCACTCCTCGACCACACGCTGGGCGACGCCGGGTCGGCCGACGATGACCAGGGTGTCGCTCTCGCGCAGGGCGCGGTGGGGATCGGGCAAGAGCAGGGCGTCGTGGCCGGCGTCGTCGGTGCGCACCCCCAGCACGGTGATGCCGAAGCGGCGCGGCAGGCCCAGATCGGCCAGGGTGCGGCCCGCCATCACGGGGCGCACCCGCAGCTCGGACACCACCAAATCGCGGCCGAGGGGGATCTCATCGAGGATGCCGGTGTGGGCGAGGCGCCGGGCGTAGCGCTCCCCGAAGGCACGCTCCGGGTTCACCACTTCGTGGGCGCCCACCATCGTGAGGATGCGGGCCAGGAGGTCATCGATGGCGCGGGCCACCACCCGCGGGGCGCCGAGTTGGCGGAGCAGCGCCGTCACCAGGATGCTGCCTTCGCGGGACTCCTCGCCGATGGCACACACGCAGATGTCGCGGGTGCCGGGTGATAGGCCGCTCATGGCGTCCGCGTCGGTGGCGTCGAGGCAGATGGCCTGGGCGGCAAACTCGCTGGCTTGCTGGACCCGATCCTTGCGCAGGTCCACACAGAGGACCTCCACGCCTTCGGCGGTGAGTGCCCGGCTGAGGGACATGCCAAACTGGCCGAGCCCTACCACGATGGCCTGCTTGCTCTTCACGCTTGCCTCCTCATCCCACTACCCCACATCCACCCGACCCTCGGGCTGCCACGCCTGCCGCCGCGAGCGGCGGTTGGCGAGCACCAGCAGCAACGTCAGTGGTCCCACGCGACCCGCCAGCATGCCGGCGGCCACCAGGACCTTGCCCACCGCGTCGAGCTGAGCGGTGCCGCCCGCGGACAGCCCCACGGTGCCCACCGCCGAGATCGTCTCAAAGAGGGCCGTATCAAAGCGCATCGTCTGCGTCAGGTTGAGCGCCAAGAGGAGCCCAAGCACCGTGAGCATGAAGAGCACCGTCACGGTGACCGACTCGCGCAAGGTCTCAACTTTTAAAGAAAAACCAAAGGCCGTCACCCGCGTGTCCGACCGAAAGGCTTGCCGGACGAGCAGCAGCAACACCGCCAGGGTGGTGGTCTTGATGCCACCCGCGGTGGAGCCGGGGCTGCCGCCCACCACCATCAAGACCAACGTCACCGTCATCGTGGCTGGGGCCACGGCCCCGTAGTCCACCGAGTTGAAGCCCGCGGTGCGGGGGGTGACCGCCTGGAAAAGGGCGTTGACCAGCTTGTCGGTGGCGCTCAAGTGGGCCAGCGTGTTGGACCACTCCGCGGCGGCGATGAGGCCGAAGCCGCCGAGCACCAGGAAGGCGCTGGTGACCAAGACCAGGCGCGTGTGGACCTCGAGGCGCCCCCGGCGGGCCAGGGCGGCCATCACAATCGGCCCCAGGCCGCCAATGGTGATGAGCACCGCCACCACCATCAGGATGAGCGACGCCTGCTGGTAGCCCATGAGGCTGTCGCTTTGGAGGGCGAAGCCCGCGTTGCAAAAGGCTGAAATCGAAGTGAAAACGCCGCGCCAGACCGCAGTGGCCAGGGGATCGCCGTGCACCAGGAACAGCACGGTCAGACTCAGGGCGCCCACCCCTTCCACCAGCGCGGTGAACTTGAGGGTGAGCCGCAGCAGGCCATCCACCTCGCCGCGATCGCTGGCCTTGAGGAGGGAAGCCGCGGCGTACTCGTGCTTCATGCTCAGCCGCTCGCCGGTGAGCACCACAGCGGCGGTGGAGAACGTCATGATGCCGAGGCCACCCGCCTGGATGAGCACCAGCAACACCCCTTCACCGAGAGCGCTGAAGGTGGTGGGCGTGTCCACCACCGAGAGGCCGGTGACACACACGGCGCTGAAGGCGGTGAACAGGGCGTCGATGAAGGCGATGGGCTGACCGCTCTCGGTGGCCTCGGGCAACGCCAACAGCGCCGCGCCCGTCAGGCCCGCCAAGACGAAGGTGGCCACCATAATGCGCGCTGGATCGGACAGCAGTGAGCCCAGCAGGCCATCACCTGAGTGGCGCCGCAGCCACAGGCCCGCACCCAGGAGCAAACCGGGCACCGCCAGCGCACCCGGGCTGGTCACGGGCAGCAAAGGCAACAGCGCGCACATGAAGCTCAAACGCCACAGGAAGCGGTTGTCGGCGGAGCGCCCCATCAGCGCCAGCGTGCCCAGGGCACCCACGAGGGCGAGCTGATCGGCGAGCGCGCCTGCCGGTGCGCCCAGGCAGAAGAGCCAGAGCAGCAAGGCACCGCTCAGCGCCCCCGACGCCCGCGCACGACGCAGCCCCACCACCTGCGGCGGCGCCCGCAGCGGACCCGACAACCACCCCAGCAGGCTGCCGGTGATCACGATGGGCACGGCGAGGGTTGCCAAGACCACCAAAGGCGCATCTTGAGCGGCGAGCGAAAACAGCGCCGCCAGGCCCCAGGCGCCCGCTATCAGGCCACCGCGACCCGTCCGCGGGAAGCGCACAAGCGCGCTGAACATGAAGATGACGGCCAGGGGCACCAGCAGGGCGGCGGCAGCGCCCGCAGCGGTGGCCAACGCCTGGGAGGCGCCCTGGCCCTCCAGCCACGGCGGGATGCGCTCCATGCCGACGGGCAGTGCGATCCAGGCCAGCCCCGCCGCCAGGCCAGTGCCCTGCCCGCCAAACCCGGGCAGCTCGCCTCGATGGGCCTCGAGTTCGTCGAACACCTCGCGCATTGTTGCGCGGCATAGCACTTGTGCGCGCCCCTGGCCACTGGCTCGGACTGGCTCGGACTGGCTCGGACTGGCTCGGGCAGCCCAACCAGCGGTGGCGCACCGCGCGTCAGCTGGCGGGCAGCGCTCCACCGGCCCGACCTTGACCACAACGCGAGCCCATGCGGTCCGCGGGCCTTCCCCCCCGGGCCGGATGGCCCTATCCTGCCGCCGCCATGCACCGCACCCCCCAGGAAGACGGCGGCTCGCCCACCCTGCCCCGCCCCCATGACCTCGGGCGCCGGGCCGACGGCCTGCCCCCACCCGGCTGGATCGAGGTGATCTGCGGCAGCATGTTCTCCGGCAAGACCGAAGAGCTCATCAGCCGCATCCGCCGCGAGATCTTCGCCCGCAAGCCCGTGCGCATCTTCAAGCCCCGCACCGACGACCGCTACGCCGTGGGCGCCGTGGTGAGCCACTCCAGCCTGGAGCTGCCCTGCATCGCGGTGGACCGGGCGTCGGACATCCTGCGCTTCCTCGATGGCGAGGTGAGCGTGGTGGGCATCGACGAGTGCCAGTTCTTCGGCGAGGAGCTGCTGCCGGTGGTCGAGACCCTGGCCGACCGCGGGCTGCGCGTCATCTGCGCCGGCCTGGATCAGGACTACCTCGGCCAGCCCTTTGACCCCATGCCGCACCTCATGGCGGTGGCCGAGTACGTCACCAAGAAGCTCGCCGTCTGCATGGTGTGTGGCAACCCGGCCAACCGGTCCCAGCGCCTGACCGCCAGCGAGACGCGGGTGGTGATCGGCGCCACCGAGGCCTACGAGGCGCGCTGTCGGCGCTGCTTCCACCCGCGGGATGGGGCGGAGCAGCCGGCGTTGCCCATGGATAAGGTGGCCAAGTTGGCCCAGCCCGAACGCGATCTTGGGCGTGACCCAAGCACCCGTTTTTACTCCGATTCTCGGCCACCCGAGGCGCACCACGAAGGCCGGCACGCCGGCACCAGACCGACCGCCGACCCGGCGGCAGCGGAGCGCGAATGAACTACCCCATCAGCGAGGTCGAGCACCGGTACGGTGAAGGTGTCCACATCCTGGACGACCCCTACCTGAACACGCAGCTGGCGCGCCTCTGCTCCCCCGAGACCACTCAGCCGCTCTTCAACGACCTGATTCGGCAGCTCTACACCAGCCTCATCCGCACGGTGATCAACGTGGAGTTTCCGCGGGTTGCGGTGGAGATGGACACGCGGATGCGGGCCTACACCGAGGCCGGGGTCTTCCGGGGCACGATCATCGATCGCGACGCGCCCGCGGTGGTGGTGGACATCGCCCGGGCGGGCATCCTGCCCAGCCAGGTGTGCTACGACACGCTCAACAGCATCCTCAACCCCGCCGTCGTTCGCCAGGACCACCTGATCGTGGCCCGCACCACCAACGCCGGGGACCAGGTGACGGGCGCGGCCATCTCGGGCCGCAAGATCGGGGGGCCGGTGGACAACTGCTTCGTCCTCTTCCCCGATCCCATGGGCGCGACGGGCGGCAGCCTCGCGACGGCCCTGGGGGACTACGATGCCCGCGGGCAGGCCCGGCGCCGCATCACGCTCAACCTCATCGTCACCCCCGAGTTTGTGCGCACGCTCAAGCAGCGGTGCCCTGACGTGGTGATCTATGCGCTGCGCCTCGACCGCGGCATGTCGCCGCCCGATGTGCTGGCCAGCCTGCCCGGAACGCACTGGGATCGGGAGTCCGGCCTGGACGACCGCCAGTACATCGTGCCGGGTGGTGGTGGCTTCGGTGAGCTCATGAACAACAGCTGGGTGTAAACGTGCCATTCTACGATCCCAATCAAATCGAGGTGTTGTTGAGCCAGGACCAGATCGCGGCGCGCATCGCCGAGCTGGGTGAGGCCATCACGGCCGACTACGCTGGCTTGCCGCTGGTGGTGGTGGGCGTCCTGCGCGGCTGCTTCATGTTCCTGGCCGATCTCACCCGTGCGGTGGACCTGCCCCTGGAGGTCGACTTCCTCGGCGTGTCCAGCTATGAGCACGCCGAGGAGAGCACCGGCGTCGTTCGCATGACCCAGGACCTCAGCCGCAGCATCGAGGGCAAGCACGTGCTGGTGGTGGAGGACATCGTCGACACGGGTCTGACGCTGCGCTACCTGCTCGACAACCTGGCCACCCGCCGCCCCGCGTCGGTCAAGGTGGCAGCGTTGCTGCACAAGCCTGCCCGCACCCAGGTGGAAAACCCCATTCATTACCTGGGCTTCGAGATCCCCGACCGCTTTGTCATCGGCTACGGGCTCGACTTCAAGAGCAAGCTGCGCAACCTGCCCTTCATCGGTGTGAACATCGGGGGCGGCGAGCCTTGGCTGCGGTAACCCGCACGCTGCTGGCGCTGGCACTCCTGGTGGGGTGCCAGAGCGAGGCGCCGAAGCCGGCGGCCGCGCCTGGTTCGGCGGCACCGGCCACAGTGGCCGCGGCGCCGGTCACCGGAGCACCCGTGGCTGCGCCCGCCGTGCCCGCCGCGCCCGTGGACTGGAAGGCCTGGATCGCCGCCGAGACCGCCTGCGCCGACTGCCACCCCGATGAGGTCGCCGCCTGGCAGGCCTCGCCCATGGGGCGCAGCCTCGCGGCGTTGCCCCCCGGCGCCCCGCTCCCACCCGGCATGCCCGCCGAGGTGGTGCACCCGGTCACCGGTGAGCACTTCCGCGCCCGCAATGAGGCCGGACGCCTGGAGATCAGCGAGGCGGTGGACGGGGTGGAGTTCGCCCGCGTGTCCACCTTCGTGGTCGGCAGTGGCGCGCACACCCAGTCGTGGTTCTGGCAGGACGGCCCCGACCTCTACGCCCAGCCGCTGACGTGGTACAGCCAGGCCAAGCGGTGGGACCTCTCACCCGGCTATGCGCCCGCAGGTCATCCCGGCTTTTTTCGTGAGATTACGGCCGAGTGCGCGTGGTGCCACGGCGCGCTGCTGCCCGGAGGGGACGACCCGGTTCCGGCCGAAACGGTCAACCGCGGCATCCCCTGCGCGCGTTGCCACGGCGATCCGCGGCCGCACATCGCCGCCCGCCAGGCCGGCAAGCCCGGGGCCATCACCGTGCCCACCCAGCTGCCGCCCGACCGCGAGGCCGCGGTGTGCGAGTATTGCCACTTGCAGGGCAACGTGCGGTTGCTGGCCGAGGGGCGGCAATGGACGGACTTTGTGCCCGGCATGGCGCTGGCCGATGTGGTGTCAATTTTCGACCGGCAAGGCCCCCGTGCCGGCGTGGGCATCGTCAGCCACGCCGCGCGCCTGCACGAGAGCAAGTGCCGCGCGGGGGATGGCGAGCGCCTGACCTGCACCGCCTGCCACCAACCCCACGCCACCACCCACCGCGATCGGTCCGCCGCCTGCCGCGACTGCCACGCGCCCGCCGAGGCCAAACACTGCGCGGGCCCGGGCACCGAGGACTGCGTGGCGTGCCACATGAGCCGGGTGGGCACCGCCGACATCCCGCACGTGTCCATCACCGACCACCTCATCGCCCGCAAGCCCACCCCCCTGCCCCCGCAGGCAAGCGATCCAGCAGCGCCCCTGCTGCAGCTCGGCGATGCGGCCCAGCCCGATGCCCAAACGGGCGCCCCCGCCGCCCTACGCCGCTACGGACGCGCCTACGCCGAAGCCGCACGCACGTCCAACCACCCCCAGGATGTCGCCTCGGGCTACACCCTCATGCGGGCGGGGGTGGATCGCGCCCTGGGCGAAGCGCTGCCCTCAGAAATCTGGTTTGATCTCGCCAGCTTGGAGTTGATGCGCGCCGACTGGACGGCGGCACGGGCCAGCATTGAGCAGGCCTGGAAAACGGGCGATCGCAGCGACCGCGTGGTCGCCGCCACCGCCTCCCTGCGCATGCGCGAGGGTGACTTGAAGGGGGCCATGGAGATCCTGGCCCAGGCCCCCCCCGAAGCGGACCGGCACTACCCCTACCTCAACAACAAGGCCATCATCCTTGCGGCCGCCGGCCGACCCGACGAAGCCCGCGCCGCCGCCGACGCGGCCATGAAGGCCCGCCCGCTGGACGGCGAAGCGTGGATCACCCGCGGCAACCTCGCCCAGATCCTCGGCGATCAGGCCGGCGCCGTGGAGGCCTTTGCCACCGCCACCCGGCGGCGCCCCGACGACCTGCGTGGCTGGCTGGACCTGGGCCACGCCCACCTGCGCCTGCGCGCCTTTGTGCCAGCAGAGAAGGCCTTCACCGAAGCGCGCAAGCGCTCCCCCGACCCCACCATCGGCAGCAGCGCCGCCGCCGGCCTCACCCGCGCATGGGTGGGCCAGG
>Ga0075163_10001050_pt1 | contig 36745 bp, 34 predicted proteins | sample JI1023141ADNA_FD_71478 | JGI IMG/M metagenome (GOLD analysis project Ga0075163, IMG submission 71478) | Wastewater effluent complex algal communities from Wisconsin, to seasonally profile nutrient transformation and Carbon sequestration -... | ecosystem: Engineered > WWTP > Effluent > Algae...
TACTGCACGTCCACCGTTCCGTTCACCTCACCATACCGCATCACACACTTCACTCGTTGGAGGAGGAACGAATCCAAAACCAGGAGAGGTTACCTTAGCTCACCACGGAGTACTATTCTTGGACGAATTCCCAGAGTTTGAACGACGTTCCATTGATGCACTACGACAACCTCTCGAGGATCGTGTTGTATCCATAACTCGTGTGCAAGCATCCGTACTCTTTCCTGCTGATTTCATACTTGTCGCAGCGATGAATCCTACCCGAGGAGGGGATGAACGTGGTGACTACGCACTCCAAATGCTCGAGACGTACAAACAAAAAATATCAGGACCCATACTTGATCGAATCGATCTTTGGGTGCCGGTACCCCATGTTGATTACGATACACTCACCGAAAAACGTGATGTACGTGCACTTCCCGACGAAACAAAACGCGCTCGAGAGCAGATACTCCGCGCAAGAGAAAAACAGCAACTACGTCTCAAGGGAAGAGGACCAAAGACAAATGCAGAAATGACTGCACGCGATATAGAAGCATGTATTGAACTCACCCCAGTGGTCACCCTACTCCTTCGTAGTGCTGCAGAGAAATTAGGACTTTCTCCGCGCAGTTACCACCGACTCATCAAAGTGGCGCAGACTATCGCAGACCTCGACGACAAAGCACATATCGAAGAGCATCACGTGCTTGAAGCATTACAGTATCGCGTAAAAGTGTAATGCGTGAAAATTGCTACGGAATAAACCTGAGCTGCGCTCGGTGGAGCGAACCACGCTTCCACATAAACCCTTCAATATAGTAATGCACAAATCCGATAAGCATTACCAGGTATGCACCACTTGAAAATACCGACGCATATGAACGAACACCGAAGGCAATGAGGAGTGCGAGGAGTGGTGTGATGATAATGAGGGGTACATTACACTGACACGCAATCTTGTATATGGTGTTTTGTACCGTATGCGCATTTCTATTTGCATCGTGAACGGCATAAAAAATAAATGCAGTAACATCATGCACAAATCGAATGATGAATATCGCAAAAAAAACATACCCCAACAACAGTAGCGAATACATGCCAACCATCATAAAAATTGTTGCAAGAAGATATACCCACCCCATACCACGGTTCCGTGTTAGTACTGCATAGCATACACTCACGAACACAAAAAGTATGCTGATGCCGGTAAGGAGTTCAATAGTGACCATCTCTGCCACTACATCCATAATGTATGGCTTGTAGACAAGCAGACTACCAACTGCGCCTGCGCTGATACCGAGTACACTCCATACGGTATGGAGTGTTGTTAATCCTGTATTACCGAGAAGGAGTTTTGCTATCCCTGTCTGTTGCTTCAGCGCGTGGTACATCGTATAGACGAGGTACGTAACGAATACAAGCGGAAAGTGTACCTCTGCGAGAAGCGTTACGAGAAGGCAGAGGATTGGAATATGAACAAACAATTTTCTTTTATAGTGCACGAGGTATGCTCTCTCTGCGTACCCTATAAAGCTTCCTATAATATGTGGCACCTCAAGAAAGAGTACGTAGAGAGCAGCAGTTGTTGTATCTATGGTAAATGTTTTTTTGAGGACTGCGCCAAAGAAAAAAATGTCGACGACAACAAGACAGAGTAAAACCGGTACAATTGCATATACCGAAAGGAGCATGCGCGGTGAAATGTAATACGGCAGAGATCCATGCATAAAACTAGTATACGACTTTTTTCAAAATCACCCTCAAGCGAGGGTGATTTTGAATTCCTTAGAATGGGTTTCTTGCACCACGTACCTCAAAGTGTAGGTGATTACCGGTTGAGCGACCAGTGTTTCCAACGGCACCGATGGTTTGGCCCGATACAACAGTGTCTCCCGTTGTTACTGAAAGTGTACTCAAGTGTGCATAAAGCGTCTGTGTACCATTCGCATGTTTCACCACGATATAGAGACCGTACCCACCATTCCATCCTGACGAACGAGCAATGATCACTTCTCCAGCCTGCGCGGCACGAACCGCCGTTCCTGCTGGTGCACCAAGATCGACACCGTTATATCCGTGAATACCTTGTGTACGAACCGCACCTGGTACAGGATGCACAAATCCACTAGAACCACCTCCTGTCGCAACAGCACCCGATGAGCGTGATGGTGAAACTGATTTTGTAGGAGTAGGGGCAGCAATTGTTCCATCAGGAATAATGACAGTGTCGCCAACAGCAATATCACTTGCAGACGCAAGCTGGTTGTATCCGAGAATATCGTTTACATCACCACCATATTTCTTTGCAATTGATGCCAGTGTGTCTCCCGATTTAACAATATGGCGTACACCCGTGATTGGAAGGATAACAAGCGTATCTCCTGGACGAATTTTTGATGGGCTTGATATATCGTTTGCCCAAAGAATGGTCTTTGCACTTACATCGTACATCTCGGCAATTTGCGAGAGCGTGTCACCTTCACGAACAACGTACACGCTAATTTCGCCATTCTGTGTTTTCGTATTTACTGACTCTTCTTTTTTATCTGCATCACCTGAAGGAACGAGGGCTCCGTCTTCAACAATAATATCTCCACCACCTTTTGCAGGATTTGGATCGGTATGAAGAATTGCCCTTAATAGGGGAACTTCCTGAACTGACTCCTTATTTTCATACGGTATCAAAGCACCTTCATCCGCAGACACAGTATCAAAGAGAGCAGAAAATACCCCCGCATGTACAGAAAGAGGTATAAGAATCACAAGTACGAGAGCGAAAAGCGCGATGGTGCGCTCTACATACTTTGTATATGTCTGCGTGGTGTCTATGCCGTCTCGTAGACTACCGTCCGCGTCATTATGTATAGGTTGTATACGTCTACTGTTATGGACTCGCCGCAAATCAGTCACTACGGAAAACCGGGACAAAATCTATGGAACACCCAGGTTACACAGATCTTGGAACAAAAAGAGCAACCTTGCGAGTGCTCTCTCACATCAGGGATATCCCGATGCTCCTCTATGATAGCTGAGGGGGAATGTGGGTCAACCTTGCCAAAATCCTTTGTCCACAGTGTGACAAAAAAGTCATTTCCACCCTTATGTTCAGCCGTTTTTGTACTCTAGTCTAATCTTAATATTTGTGTCCTGATTTATACGGCTTAACCATGGGCTTTATGAACTTTTGCCCATAGCGGCATGCTATAGTATGCCCCACAGCGCTATATTTTCATGTCACACGACCACCTAGAAGGGCTCAACCCGCCTCAAAAAGAAGCCGTAACAACGACTGAAGGACCTCTTCTTGTTCTTGCAGGTGCCGGATCAGGGAAAACGAGAGTTATCACGCACCGCATCATTCACCTCATAGAAGCAGGGATTGCACCCGAGCACATCCTTGCAGTTACGTTTACAAACAAAGCAGCAAAAGAGATGCGTGAACGTGTTGAAGCCCTTATTGATCGTTTTGCGCCGGCTGCTCGTGCACTTCGTGAAAGTAAACCTACGATTCTTACATTCCATGCACTTGGGGTTCGCATCCTCCGTGAACACCACGAAGCAGTGGGGCTCCGTCGTTCATTTACTATTTATGACCGAAGTGACTCAAACAGGGCAATAAAAAAATCCTTGGAAGAGGCAGGGTTTGATCCGAAGCAATTCGAGCCACGGAAAATACTGAGTATGATCTCGCGTGCAAAAGGCGATGCCATGACACGACTCGAGTACCGCGACGCCGCTCGTTCATACCCTGAAGAAGTTACCGCTGAAATATGGGAGAAATACGACGCTATCCTCCGTGCTGAGCAGGCACTTGATTTTGATGACCTCCTTCTCAAAACACTCACCATGCTCAAATCAAATCCTCCAATTCTTGAAGAATACCGAAAACGATTTATCTACATGCACGTCGACGAGTACCAAGATACGAATAGAGTGCAGTATGAGATTGCCCGACTTCTCGCGGGTGACCGCGCAAATTTGTGCGTTGTCGGTGACGTTGACCAAAATATCTACAGTTGGCGCGGTGCGGACGTACGAAATATCCTTCAATTTGAAAGACATTTTCCAGGAACAAAGATACTCATGCTCGAAGAGAACTACCGTTCTACACAAACAATTATTACTGCATCGAATGATATTATTGAAAAAAATATCAACCGACCTGAAAAGAAGGTATTCACTAAAAATGCAGAAGGGGAACTCATCTCGCTCTACACTGCAATGACTGGTGAAGACGAAGCGGAACATGTGGCACTCACCGCAAAAAACCTTATCCGTGAGGGTATTTCGCCCTCATCTATTGCTGTCCTTTACCGAACTAATTTTCAGTCACGCGTCCTCGAGGAAGCGTTCATTAATATGAGCGTTCCATACCAACTTCTCGGTACACGTTTTTTTGAACGTAAGGAGGTAAAGGACGTTCTCTCATACCTCCGCCTCGCGGTAAATCCAGATAGTGTTACTGATCTTGCGCGGATTATAAATGAGCCCCCACGTGGTGTCGGAAAGGTAACCGTGTCAAAGCTTGCCCTTGGAAAGCGTGAGGAAATCAAAGGAAAGGCGCTCGAGGGAGTCCGTACATTTGAACGGATTATGGAGGAAATACGTGTAAAGGTTGAAAATTCGCCACTCCATGAATCCATAAAATACATTCTCGAAGCTACAGGCATAGAGGCACTGTATAGAGAAGATGGGGAAGAAGGGCAGGAACGACTAGAAAACCTTCGTGAGCTTGTAACGATCGCTAACCGGTATAGCGACGTCACTGGTAAGGAAGCTATCGATAAACTCCTTGAGGATGCCGCGCTCGAGGGTGACCAGGACGAAATGAAGAAAAAAGAAGAAAAAGATGCTGTTCGTCTCATGACCATTCATGCTGCAAAGGGTCTCGAGTTTGAACATGTATTTATTACTGGTCTTGAAGAAGGCCTTTTCCCTCATGAGCGCTTTGACGAAGGAAAGACTGACACCGAGGAAGAGCGACGTCTTTTTTATGTAGCGCTTACTCGCGCAGAGAAGAAAGTCTATCTCTCATTCGCGCACATACGCATGATCTTTGGCTCTGAACGCATCAATACGCCTTCGTCATTCCTCTCTGACATTCGACCGGAACTGATCGAGGGAGCAAATCCTCATGAAAGTGGATTTGAGAGGACTATTTTCCTCGATTAGACGGTCGCGCAGCATTTTTGTTGCTCACATACGATTTACCGGCTATTCTGACCATATGGGAAGAAAAATGTCTCACATTCCTGAGAAAAGCGAGAAATTTCATACAAAAAAGTCACTCGGGCAGCATTTTCTTAAGGGAAAACATGTGCCAGAACTCATGGTGAAAGCAGCTGAGATAGTGCCTGGTGATACCGTACTCGAAATAGGACCTGGAACAGGAGCCCTCACGCGTGTTCTCCTTGAAAAAGGAGCTACAGTCATTGCGCTTGAGGCAGATGCTCGCGCAATAGTGGTACTTGAAGAATCATTCAAACCCGAAATAGCTAACAAAAGACTCGTTATTGTTCACACTGACGCACGAACACTTGATCTTTCTGCCATCCATCCACAGATACAGCATGGTTCATACAAAGTGGTCGCTAATATCCCATACTACCTCTCAGGACATCTTTTCCGCACCTTCCTTGAGAGCGACATACAACCAAAAACGCTCGTATTCCTCGTGCAAAGGGAAGTTGCTCTGCGTATAGCCCGTGACAAAAAAGAGTCACTCCTCTCTCTTTCGGTTAAGGTGTACGGAACGCCGCAATATGTAAAAACGATAGGGAAAGGCTCATTCACACCCCCTCCAAAAATAGACTCTGCAATTATTAAAATTGGCGCGATATCAAAAGAACGCCTAGACGGTATGAACGAAGCACTCTTCTTTTCTGTGCTCCATACAGGCTTTGCTTCAAAAAGGAAGCAACTCATTGGCAATTTAACCGCTCTCTACCCGCGAGAAAAACTTATACACACATTCTCCACACTCGGTATTCGAGAAGACATCCGAGCTGAAGATTTAGACCTTACCGCATGGCTCTCACTCATACGATCTCTTGCTCTACACACGTTGTAAACGTGCTCATATATACATACCCACAGATTTGTATACAACTTACCCACACCTAGTACCACTTGGTTGCTATACTAAAGAGGTACAAAACGACTGTGAGTGGATATTTACGTATCGGTGGAGCGCTGCTGGTGGGATCAGTCTTGATCCTGGCAGCTTTTGCGTTTGTGAACACTCCTTCCACACAGCAGGCGAGCGTCATCTTGAGCGTTGCCCCAGAACGCAACTACATTGAAACAACCGATACGGATGGCGATGGTGTTGATGACTGGGAAGAGGAGCTCAGTGTCAAAATATCAGATTCGATAGTGCTTCCAGAAGCAAAGAATGACGAAACGGCTCATGGGACCTACGAAAACCCTACGACTTTCACCGGCAAATTTGCACAAGCATTTTTCAGTGACTACATTAATGGAAAAGTTTCCTCTTCAGACCTGGTAGACAAAGACGCGCTCGTGAAGAATGCGCTCGGCATTGTTGAGTCAAATACCCAAAGCAGAATCTTTACCCGCGCTGAAATACTCACTGTCTCCGACTCACCGGAGACGCTCCGTGAGTATGGCAATCAAATTGCACGCATCATACAAAAACATTCTATCGACAATGAGAATGAGGCACTCATTGTAGAAAGGGCACTCAATGAAAATGATCCTGCGGTACTCGAAGAACTCGCTCCTATCAAAACCGTCTATGAGAGAATTCTTGCCGACACACTTCTCATCGCCACCCCTGATTCATTTGCACGTGAGCAGATCGCACTCCTCTCTACATACGAGGCAATCCGTATGGATATCGAAGCAATGGAACTCACGTTTACCGATCCACTCTACGCACTTGCACGCATAAAGCGCTATCAGGAAGATGCGACTGCGCTCTACCAGAGTCTCACCAATATCGGTAGTAAGCTCATCGCGAATGAGGTTCGATACGAAAAGGATGAGCCTGGTGCACTTTTCTACCTTCTCAACATATGACCAGTTTCCCACGCACAAATGCAGTCGTAAGCTTCATACTCGGTTTTTCAATAATCGGTTCTGCATTAGTACTTGCATTTGCACCAGGCGTGCGCACGGAGCGTGTAGAAGCTGGAGGTGCAGTTGTGGTAGTCGGTGGTAACGGTACGATTCAAGAGACTATTTCGGCTGGTGCGAACACGCTGACATCAGGAAGTCTTGCAAGCCTTGTTGTAAAAGACTTTACACTCGATGGTATCGCCTTTGCGGTTATCAATATGATGATTCAGCAGATGACACGGAGTATCGTGTCATGGATCAACTCAGGATTTCAGGGTGAACCGTCTTTCCTTCGCGATATTGATGGTTTTCTCACTGGTATAGCAGATCGTGCTGTGGGTGAATTTATTGGGAGTACACAACTTGGTAGTTTTCTCTGCTCACCATTTAGACTCAATATTCGTGCGGCACTCGAGTTTCAGTATGCAACCACCCGAAATTTCGGTAGCCCTGCAAATACATGTACCCTCTCTGGTATGGAGCAAAATATTGCAAACTTCATGAATGGGAACGCAATTAACGATTGGGGCACGTGGTTCCGTATTACACAGAACCCTCAGTACAATATGCATGGAGCACTCCTCCTTTCACAAGAGCAAATGAGCATGAAACTCTCTAACTCTAAGGGACAGTCGGTAGAAATGCTCGGTTGGGGTAAAGGGTTCCTCTCAAGTCAAGAATGTACCCGTATCGAAGGTGAGTCACGTAGCTACTGCCGCACAGTGACACCAGGATCAACCATCGAAGCAAGCCTCAATGAAGCACTTGGAGCACAGGGTCGCCGTATTCAAGTAGCAGATGAATTCAATGAAATATTTGCAGCACTTGCAAGCCAGTTTGTGACACAAGCGATTGGTGGTATTGGCGGTCTTCTCGGTCTCACAGGAAGTGGTGGTAGTGCCCCAGCAAACCCATATTACTCTCAACTCATGTCGCAACCATCTGGTGTAGTGTTGGCACAAAACCCTATACAGGAATCCCTCAATCAAGAAACAATCTATCGTGACCTCATGCAGGGACTTGTCACGCGAATCAATAATGCTGAACTCTATGAGCAAATTAACTATCCTAGTTGTGGCTATGGCGCTGCACTTACCCCACAACTCCGCGATGCACTTGTGCAAGCAACCGCAAATGTCACCCAGGCGAACGGCACCATGGCAACACTCTCAGCACTTCTTGCGCGATATAATGCAGCGGGAGGGAACAATGTCCTCCAAAACGAAATACTGAGTGAATACAACACGCTACAATCACGTGGCATTCTCCACACAAGCGCAGATATTTACACCATACGCAACGCCTATGTTTCTGGTCTGAACTCTCTTATCGATACGTACACGGAGAACATCGACCGTCAGTGTCAGTCTGTAAGCGCAGGAGTATAACCATATGGAACGCATTCTTTCACAAAAGAACATTCACACCGCTGCAGTATTTTTCTTTGTAGCACTCCTTACGCTTACAACATTACTCCCTTACACCGCTTTTGGACAGACAACAGCACAAACGGGAGTCCAAGCAAATGCAAACCCGCAACCAGCAACCCTCAGCCCTCTTAGCACTGCTGGGAGCTACATTGGCAACATGATCATGACAATCGGTGCTCTCGTTACCGGTTTTGGTGGAAGTCTTCTTACGGCTTCCATAGATCAATTCATTATCGGAATCAACGGATGGATTGGCTCAGGAACACCTCTTGGCACATCAATTGAAAATATCTGGTTGGTAATACGTGATATCTGTAACCTCGCATTTATTTTTGGATTTATCTATATCGGTATCCGCACCATCATCGATGCAGACAGCTCGTCTACAAAACGCATGCTCGCGAGCATCATCATTGGCGCACTCCTCATTAACTTCAGCCTCTTTTTTGCACGCGTCATCATCGACATCTCTAACTACATGTCTGTTGAGATATACAACACCCTCGTCGACACTCGCGGGGGAGGGTCTCTAGCGACAAGTTTCGAAAATGCGATGGGACTGAGCACTCTTTATAATATCCAAAACATCCAGGCATTCGCGGAACGCTCGGCTGGGGGAAACATCGCCTTCTACTTCATGGCAACTCTCATCCTTATGATTGCTGGATTTGTGTTTGCGGCTGGAGCGATTCTCCTCATGGTTCGCTTTGTTGCACTGGTTCTCATCCTCTGTTTCTCCCCGATACTGTTTGCAGCAACGGTGTTCCCTCAAACGAAAGCGCATGCAAATACCCTATGGCAAAAACTCATCAGCTACTCTTTCTTCGCACCGGTGTACCTGCTACTCCTTGTAATATCACTTCGAATCGTTACTGACCTTTCAGGAACAATGCGTGGGGGCCAATCTATGGTATCGGGACTTCAGGGACTAGGGCCAAACGGTACCCCTATGGCTGGAAACGTGACTGGTGCATTCGGTATCTTCCTCAGTTTCGGTGTGGCGATCTTCTTCCTTATCATGTCGCTTCAGATTGCCTCAAAGTTTGGAATTGCAGCGTCCGAAAAGGTGATTGGTCTAGGAAATTCAATGCGCATGCGCGGACAGCGAATGCTCGGTAATGCAACATTCGGACTTGGTGCTGCTGCAGGTAGAGCTACAATCGGAAGAACAGCAAACTATATCTCTGAAAAAGATGGCATGAAAGATGCAGCTGCGCGGCGCGGACTAAAAGGCTGGGCTGCGCGGCGCGTCCTCAAAGGAAGTCGTGTTGTTGCTGACGCATCATTTGATGCTCGCAACGTGAATGGTATGGGAGAGGCAATAGGTGCCGGAGCTGGAAGAAAGGGTGGCTACGCAACAGTGAAGGGTGAGATAAAGAAGCAAGAGGAAGAATTTGCGAAGTCACTTGGCGAAATTGATGATTCTGACGTACAAGTCAAAGCACGCAAGGTTGAACATTCAGCAGAAGAGCAGAAACTCAGACTGATGGAAGAGCAACTTAATCGCGATCGACGTGACCCAAGTAAAACAACAGAATACCTTGCGAAAGCTCGTACTGATATAGAAGAACAAAAAGAAAAAATTGAGAAAGCAAAAGCTAAATTTGAACAAGAAAAAATGCGACGCGTCCTTGGAAGTTCATACTCTGAACCTAAAACACCTGCAGAAGGAGCTGCGCTAAAAACACATGACAGCCGTGTGAAAGGCAAAGAAACTGAGATTAAGGAGCGATGGAACGGAAATGGTGTCACTGGTCCTGGAGGTATACCAGCATATAAAGATCTGGCTGATGAGACACTCAAGAAGGCCCGACGTGACGAAATTGAACAACTTAATAAGCAACTTGATGACCTCAAAGAGGCACGTGACAATTTTGTCAAAAACGCTATTGATGATCGGGGATACGCAGGTGTTCTAGAGAAAGACAACATATTCACGTCATGGCCTGCAGGTCGTTTTGCGAGAAACAATCAGTATGCTGGAAAGAAAATGCGTGAAGCACGACAAAAAGGGAAGCCAAAGGATAAGGACGACTAATCGTCATACATATGGAATATACTATTGAAGAAATCCAAAAAAAGATTGATGAGAGCATCCTTTCTCATCCCGAATTGAGCGTCGTTGCAAAGCGAGTGCGCGAAACAACAACACTTAAAGAGCTCCTGCTCTTTGTTGGCATTGATCCTCAATACTACACAGACGTCGAATTTGAACTGCTTATGGTTGTTGCACTTTTTGTGCCACTATCACAACTGCCCCGGAACATCTCGGAGAGCACAGGTATCACACTTCCAGAATCTGAGAAGCTGGCGAACATGATTGGAGTCACTCTCCTTGACGATGTGATAGAAAGCCTCAGAAGCTATGATCTTGTACTACGTTCTGAAGCTGATGAGGAAACACTCGAAACTACCACCATCGAAACTAAAGAACGCCTAGAACTTCGGCCAAAAGTCGAAGAGGGTGCTGTCCATCAAACAACGAATGCTTCAGAAGCCACCACTGAGACCCCTTCAACACCTGACTTAGTGCAACCGAAGCCAGCATCGAAACCCCTCACACGAGAAGAACTTATGAATGCACTCGGAGGGCGACGGACTATGGCACAAGATATTGAAGCCGTACGGATGAAACGTGAAGCGGACAAGAACACATAGCATACTGAAAACAGCGTGACATCGGTCACGCTGTTTTCTTTTCTACAGATTGCCATATTTTAGGGACATGAGTATTCGTATCATGCGGTACAATACATGTATGAGATTTGAGGTGCCACAGTTTATTGAAGTGGAGGACAAAATCGTTGGACCACTTACCTGGAAGCAATTTATCTATCTTGCGGGTGGGGGAGGTATCATGATTGCGCTCTACTTTTCACTCCCTTTCATTTTCTTTGCGTTATTTGGAATTCCATTTGGTGCTCTCGCTGGCTTCCTCGCCTTTCATAGGGTTAATAATCGACCATTTTCTATTTTCCTCGAATCCGCAATTACCTACTTCCGAAAGAGCAAACTCTACCTTTGGAGAAAAGAGGAGGAACAGACGATTTCTAGCTACCCTGAGACGCCGACCATTGGAAAAGCGACGGTACCGAGCGACCGAACACGCCTCGCATCACTTGCAGAGAAGCTTGAGTTCTACTCAGTAGACAAATGATATGCCTGTAAAAAACGCAACACAACAATTTGTTCCGATACGTGACATCCGTGATGGTGTTGTCATACTAAAAAACGGTCAAATGTGCATGCTCCTTCTCGCATCATCGATTAACTTTGCCTTTAAGTCACTCGAGGAACAGGAGGCGATACTCTCACAATTTCAAGCTTTTCTAAATACCCTCGATTTTTCACTCCAGATATACATCCAATCGCGTCGCCTCGATATCAGGCCGTACCTCGAGATCTTGAAAGAACGCGAATCCATTCAGCATAACGACCTTATGCGTATCCAGCTCCGTGAGTATATTGATTTCATTCGAAGCTTCACTACAGAAGTAGATATCATGGCAAAGAGCTTCTTTGTTGTTGTGCCATACACACCAACTATTGCTGACGTGAAATCTGGTATCTCGGGATTATTCCCAACACAAAAATCTAAATCAACACCGATAAATGAAGCGAAATTTGCAGAAGACCGCACACAGCTTGAGCAGCGTGTTTCTATCGTGGAGCAAGGATTAGGGAGACTTGGCGTCCGTACGATTCCACTCGGAACCGACGAACTTATCGAACTGTACTACCACATCTTTAATCCTGAAGATATGAGTAATGCACCTAAATACTAATTACTATGGGACTTCTTGATTTACTCAACACAAAGAAAGAAACAGGTACTGCGGCTCAGAACAACACACCGCTCTCGATGCCTGATGTTATTGCGCCTGCCGCAGTCAATATGACTCCTCGGAGTCTCAATATGAGCGGGAAACTCACTCGCGTGTTCTTTGCTGTCTCGTATCCACGATATCTTTCGGATGGATGGCTTGAACCAATTCTCAATCTTGAACGAGAAATGGATATCTCGATCGTCATTCATCCAATCGACACTTCAGAAACCCTCAAGAAATTTCAAAAGAAGGTTGCTGAGGTTCAGAGTCAGATCAATGAGCGTGCAGACAAGGGCATGGTTCGTGACCCACAACTTGATGCCGCATATCGAAATCTTGAAGAACTGCGAGACAAGCTGCAGCAGGCTGAGGAAAAGCTTTTTGATGTTGGTCTCTACATTGCGGTATATGCAAACAGTGAAGAGGAGCTCAATAAAATCGAGTCGGAAGTGAAGGGAATGCTTGATTCACGCCTCATTTATGTAAAGCCGGCGCTTTTTCAGCAAGAAGAAGGGCTTAAAAGCATCCTTCCTCTTGTGCAGGACGAACTCCTCGTGCATTCAAAATTCAACACCTCACCTCTCTCGAGCTTTTTTCCATTCACCTCATTTGATCTCACCTCAAATAACGGTATCCTCTATGGCATCAATCGCCATAACTCGTCTCTCGTCCTCTTCGATCGCTTCAGTCTTACAAACTACAATTCAGTAACATTTGCTACCTCAGGTGCCGGGAAGTCATACATGATAAAACTCGAAATACTTCGCTCACTTATGTTTGGGACGGAGGTTATCGTTATTGATCCTGAGCGAGAGTACGAATACCTTGCGGAAGCGACAGGTGGCCGCTTTTTCAACATCTCGCTTTCTTCAAACAATCACATAAATCCGTTTGATCTTCCTGCACCGCTTCCGGACGAAAACCCTCGAGACCTACTCCGGTCACACATCATCGAGCTCATTGGGCTCTTTAAACTCATGCTTGGTGGCATTAACCCTGAAGAAGACGCCATACTTGACCAAGCAATACGTGAGACCTATGCCCTTAAAGATATAACAGGGGATAGTGATTACCGAGACCTCCAACCACCGCTCCTTTCCGATTTCGAAATGGTGCTTGCAGGTATGGAAGGGAGTGAATCGCTTGTGCAACGACTCACAAAATTCACTTCAGGAACCTGGGCAGGTTTTATGAACCAACCAACAAACATCGACATCGGTGAAAAATTTGTTGTGTTCTCACTCCGCGATATGGAAGAGGAACTCAAAACGATAGCAATGTATATCGTGACCAACCATATTTGGGGAGCAGTGAGACGCGAACTTAAAAAGCGACTTCTTGTGATCGATGAGGCATGGTGGATGCTCAAATCTCCTGACACCGCAGCATTCCTTCATAGCGTTGCGAAACGTGGAAGAAAATACTACCTTGGCCTCGCGACGATCACCCAAGACGTGGATGACTTCCTTCGCTCACCGTATGGGGTTCCTATGATTACAAACTCCTCTATACAGATACTCATGAAGCAGTCGCCAACCTCTATCGACACCCTTCAGAACGTATTCAACCTTACTGACGAGGAAAAACTCACGCTACTCGAATCAGGAGTGGGGGAGGGTATATTCTTTGTTGGACTCAAGCATGTAGCCATAAAGGTGATTGCATCCTACACCGAGGACCAAATAATCACCTCTGACCCTTCACAAGTACTTGCGATCAAGCATGCACGCGCTGAACTTCAAGGAAATTCATAGTCTATGGCTCAGGAAAACACCGCACGAAAATTCGAGGAATATGATGGCTATTCGGAGGCGAGTAATGACCCCCGTCTTGTTGATACAGACTTCATTCAGAATCAAGGTCTATCAGCAAAAGCAACGCGTTTTGATATAAAAAATCCGAGACGAGCTACTGCGGCAAATGGCCCTCGGAGAAAAGTGATGCAACACATGCAAGCGCAGATGCTTACTGAACACAACGCGCTTTTTGAAAAAATGAAGCGGATGGGGTATGCACAAGAACTTGAGTTTTTGCAGCAACAACTTTTGGCATTTCAGCAACTTGGTGCAAAAAATGCAGCGAAACAGCTTGCAGGAAACTTCGCACAGCGAATGATACTCCTTGAAATCAGTCCTTGGCTCACGGTGATATCGGCAAAAATCTGTTTCTGGCAAATTATTTTTGGACTCATTTCACTTGCAGGTATTGGTGTCGCCGGGGCCATAGATGGATTTGCAAAAACGAGCTGGATTGGGCGGAGTGTTAACTGGGTTTTTAGTGTTTTTGGCACATCGATACAGCAAATGGTTCCTGTTGAGTATATCGGTTTGGGGTTTTGGTTTTTCTCGACACTTGTTGGGATGCTTGGCTTTATAGGTTTCATGCTTTTCTTTACCATAGCGCTCAGGATAAACCTCATGAAATCAACTCTTTCTTCCGGTGCACTCTTTCTTTGCATTGCGCTCACGATCATGCCAGTCGGCAACATCTTTCCCTGGCTCATGCTCTGGGTAATGCTCGTTGTGCGTTCAGAAGTTTCGTTTCTTGGAATGGCGCTTGACCATCACAAAACGCATACACAAAACTCAGCATCAAGTGCAGCCTATCTTGAGTAAGACCGGAGCATTAGAAATGGCAAAGAGCACTCGTGCGTTAACGAGTGGAACAGGTGAGCTCATGCTCCGCTCCCTATAGCAGGCGTGTTCCTCAGACACATTATTCAGTACTACCTAAAGCGCGAGCCCGTGCGCATGCTAAGCTTATAGTGATATGCAATATGTAGTCACAGAGAGATTTATTTTCACGCTTTTTTGTACTATTTTCGCTTTCCTCGGCGCAACGCACGAAGTGAGTGCTCAGATGTCCTCGAGCGTTGTTCAAGCGTCTCAAATCACGCTCTCTCCGCAATCTCCTGCTCCAAACAGCTCTGCAACAGCACACATCGACGCGTATGCTATGGACACCACTGGCGCAACCATTACCTGGTATATTGACGGGGAAGAGGTGCCGTCTGCAAAAAATGCCCGAAGCATGAACTTCACCGCAGGCGCACTCGGGGACACGCTCTCGATCAGGGCTGTTATCTCACCCATAGGCTTTCCAAGCTTTACTGTGGAGAAGCGCGTCACTCCCACTGCCATAGACGTGATCGTGGAAGCAGCTACCTATGTTCCATCGTTCTATCTTGGTCGCCCGCTCCCGAGCGGGGACGCGAGTGTTCGAGTTGTTGCCATTCCACATGTAGGTGACGGCGCTAACCTTTCTTCTTTTACATACAAGTGGGAGCTCAACGGGGGAGTTCTCCAAGGGGGTGCTGTCAAGGGGAAGAACAGCATCATACTGAATGTTCCTCGATACACGGGTGGAACAGTGAGCGTAACTGTTACCGATAGCTCTGGTGAACTTATAGGTACAAAGACTGTATCTCTTGAGGCAATGCGCCCTGAAATTCGCTTCTACGAAAAAAATCCCCTTCGTGGATTTCAAGAACAAGCAATCACCGAACGTCTCAATCTTATTGCTGACGAAACAACTATTCATGCGGAACCATATTTTATGAACACAGAATATGGTTCAACAAGAGCAAACTTCGAGTGGGACATTAACGGCACCCGAGTCCCTGCGACTGATCACAAGGAAAACGTTATCACCCTTAAAAAGACCGGCGCAGGGGGAACGGCGGGAGTTTCCGTACAGGCTGTTACCACTGGCGCTATCCCTCAGTTTACACAAGGCTCTTTCATGATTCTTTTCTAATAGTCACTATGCACGCAAGCATGAAATTTACAATAAAACTATACAGTGCACTTATTCTTGTAGCTGCATTCCTTATCCTTTCAAAAACAGCACTCGCTGCTGAGTACGTACCGCTTGTTGGGCTTCCACAGGTAGAGGGGCAGGGGCAGGGGCTTGCAGCGTACTTTAATCGTCTCTATATGGCGATAGTTGCTGTCGGTGCGATCATCGCCTTCCTAAAAATCGCATTTGCGGGTGTGAAGTACAGCGTAACAGGTATCGTGACACAAAAAGAAGATGCAAAAAATGATATCAAAGGTGCTCTCCTTGGGCTCGCAATACTCCTTATTCCGTTTGTAGTCCTCAATACCATCTACCCCAACCTCACGAGCCTCAATATTCTTAGCAATGCCCGAAGTATCGGTATAAATACAAGTCAGTCAGGTCAACAGTCCGTTGTCTCACCAGGCTCGCCCACTGGTATGGTAGACGGTGGATCTGCACAAACCTATACCACGACAACTTCTGTCCGGAGATACACTCAAAACCAGCTAGGATGCACTCGAGTGAGCGACCCTCAAACTGGAGAGCTTCCACCCTTCGAGACTACGTATGTGTGTGACACTACTGCAGCACGTGCAGACTGTACAAGCGTCAACGGGGATTTTAGAGTTACCAGTACCGACCCTTCAACCGGCTTAATCACTGCATCATGTACCTTTATTGAGATGCTTCCACCCTCTAATGCTGCCTGCGCACTGGGTGGACCATGTTAAGTGACTATATGAAAAAAATTCTCATCATTCTTGGCGTCATCATTATCCTTCTCCTTGGGGCAGTGTGGACATACATTTTTGTGTATGGGGTGCCAGAAAATTCAGAGGAAATTTTTGCAAACTTTGGCCAAGCTACTGATCGCGGCGACACGCCCTCAGATACGCCTCCGACAGAAGACGCGTTTGAGGGGGGCGACGGGGAGGAGCCATGGGGTCGCACGACACGCCTCTACCAACTCACTACTCGCCCCGTTGCTGGTGCAGGTTTTGTGGATGACGGTATTCGCTATGTTGAACGTGGGACAGGACACATCTACGAAATAAAGCTTCAGGGTGGCGAAGAGAAGATCGTGAGCGGAACAACTATTGAGCATGCGGTACGGGCATCATTTTCACCAAATGGGGACCGGGTCATTATTACGAGCGATACGGAGACAGGACTCATAACACTACTTGGAAAAATTGCAGGGAGCAGCGGAAATGGTAGTCTCACGGTGACAGAGCTTCCAAACAAAGCACGTGAAGCTGCATTCAGCGGCGAAACACTTCGATTCTTTGTACCAACTGCGAACGGTGGCACTGGATACTCGTACGCATTTGCAACAGAGAAGACGACTGAGCTTTTCAGCTCTCCACTTTCACAAGTTCGTATTCTCTGGGGTAAAGAAACGTATCTCTATACTACTCCCTCAAAGTACGCTCTCGGATATGTCTACAAGATAGACGAAGATGGTATTTCATACGTAACAAAGGGCGGTCATGGACTTATGGCGCTCCGCTACGCAACAGGAACGATTGTGACCACAACAACGGAAAATGGACCAGAGACACAGGATGTCATCCATGGGGAAGTGCCACTACTCACCATGATTCCAGAAAAATGTGACGACCGAAATGGTTTTTCACGATATGTATTTTGTGCAACACCGCTCAATGTTGATGCTGGCATAGCATTCCCTGACGACTGGTACAAGGGCGTTGTCGGATACAGCGATGCCATCGTGAGGGTAAACAGCGCAAGCTCATCAGCAACAGTCTTAAGCAACCTCGAAGAAGAGTCTGGCAGACCGCTCGACGTACGAACACTTGGCGTGAATGCGAACGCTGACTTGATCTACTTTATTAACAAGTATGACAACACCCTCTGGCTCCTCGACCTCCGTACACTACTCTAACTAAAAACACCCGCTCATGCGGGTGTTTTTAGTTAATGATTACTCAGGGAGTATTTTTAGTCCCTTGCGACGAACGACAAACTCTTGCGCAATCGACATGAGGTTACTTACCGTAAAGTAGAGGGCGATCGCAGCAGAAATGGTGTATGCCGCGATGAAGATTATAACGGGCATTACATATCGCATCTGAAGCTGTAGACTCCGGTTGAAATCTTCCTTGAAAGAAGGTTCCTTCGACGGATCTCGAGGTTTAAGCTTTGGCATTGAAAGCTTTGTGTGGATGAACTGTGTTATTCCAGCGAGCGCTGCGAGTGGGATACTCTTTGCAGTAATGTCCATCATGCCGAAGAAGAGCATACTCACTGTTTCTGGATTTGGAATAAATGAGTACAAAATATCGGCGTTTATTGCCGGAAGTTTAACTCCTCCACCGGTGTACACTGCGAAATAGAGTGCAATCACGATCGGAATCTGCAGGAACAGGAGGAAAATCGAAGAGAATGGATTAACCTTGTATGTCTGAAACAGCTCAAGCGTTTTTCGGGCCTGCTCTTCTTTATTGTCTTTGTACGTTTCTTTAATTTCCTCCATCTTTGGCGCCATCTCATTCATGAGAAGCTGCGTTCGTGCTGCCTTAAGCGACACAGGAAGCAAAACGAGCTTCACAAGAATAACGGTAAATATAATCGCGAGACCGACGTCTCCACCTCGTACCACATCAATAAAGAAAACGAGGCTATTGTAGATCGGGTCAAAGAAAAATGTGTGCCAAATGAAAGACATATGTAAATGATGAGTGTGCTTATTCTACCTCAAAGTATGCTGGTTTCTAAACTATGCCACACATTATCGACCTCACTCCATAGGTACAACACCTCAACTATGTTGCTATCCTAGAACCTTTTTTACGAGTGCGTGGAGCTCTTCTCTCAAGGTGTCAAAAGGGAGTAATGCTGCCTTTTCTTTTGCAATAACGATGTACACCCCCGTATTCTGGTTTTCCTTTTCAAAACCCTTTAGGACCTCGTAGACTCGACGCCTAAACTTGTTTCGAAGCACTGCTGTTTTAGCAAACTTCTTAGGCGCCACAGCACTCGCTTGAAACGCATTGTGCGCATGATATATAAGCATGAGGGAAGGGGAGTGATACCGCTTACCAGCAGAAAAAAAACGATTGAAGGTTTCTCTATTCAATCGTTTCTTTTTCGTAAGCATGTTACTTAGCCTGCTTTGACTTTACGGTGAGTCGTGCGCGTCCTTTTCTTCGTCTCAGTTTAAGGACCTTAGATCCTGTCTTTGACGCTGAGCGTACGAGAAAACCGTGCGTTGTCGCGCGCTTTTTCTTTTTTGGTTGATACGTTCGCTTTGGCATATTGAATGTGTGAGGAGAATGTACACTACATTTGCACGGAAATCAAGGATCCTTCTTTGCAATGATAGCTTCCTCGTATACGTACTACACAGAGTTATCCACCTGCTATGCACATACATAAAAACAGAATGGCTAAACAATCACGTATCTACGGGAAAGTTTACACATTTCCACAGGCCGGTATAATGCTTCCTACGTCATACGAATCTCTTCTTACGCTATGAGTACGCTTCCGAACATCTCAACTGGTATCATCCAAACAGAACAGATAGATATTAAAAAATTGTGGGATGACGCTCTCGTCAATATTGAACTTTCAATAACTTCCGCAAACTTCAAGACCTGGTTTCGCGATACACACATCATCTCACTCGAAGATGGAACAATAACACTTGGAGTGCCGAGTGTATTCGTACGTGATTGGCTTCAGGATAAGTTTCAGAACATGATCCTAAAGACCCTTCGCGAGCTCACACCACATGCTCGTTCTATCGAATATGCGGTTGTACAGCGTAGTGACAGGCGACACGAATCTTCAAAGAAGCAGACAGTAAATGCTGCGCTTCCTCTTGAGGAGTACTACATCAACAAAAGTGACAACCTTAACCCGAAGTATATTTTTGACACCTTTGTTGTTGGACCATTTAATGAATTAGCACACGCAGCTGCAAAAACAGTAGTAAATAAGCCGGGGATTGCATATAACCCACTCTTTATTTACGGAAAAACTGGGCATGGTAAAACACACCTCATCCAAGCAGTTGGGAACCAGCTTAAGCGTGTTGGAAAAAAGGTTTTCTACGTAACAAGTGAGCGATTTGCAATCGACTACATGAACTCTCTCCAGAGTGGTACTGCAAATAACTTTAAAGATAAGTACCGTCAGTATGACGTCCTCATCATGGACGATGTCCAGTTTCTTGCAAACAAAGAAAAAACTCAAGAGGAACTCTTCCATCTCTTTAACGCAATGCATGACAACAACAAGCAAATTGTTTTTTCTAGTGATGTGCACCCTGCACTTATGCAAAATATGGAGGATCGTCTTCGGTCTCGCTTCTCACAAGGAATGGTTATTGATATTCCTCAACCAGACAGTGAATCTCGATGTGCAATTCTTAGAGCAAAAGCTGCGCAAAATACCATTACACTCACGGATGAAGTTGTTGAGCACCTCGCTTCGACTATAGAAGGGAACATCCGTGAACTAGAAGGTGCGCTCAATACTATTCTTTGTCAGTCACAACTTACAGGTCGCGCTCTTTCACTCGATGAAGTGCGTATCTTGATTAAAAACAGCACACGGCCACGGAAATCACTTGCAGTTACAGATGTGGTGGATAAAATCGCACGATTCTACAACGTTGAACCTTCAAGTATTTACGAGAAAACGCGAAGAAAGGAGGTGGTGAAGCCTCGTCAGCTTATTATGTACATACTCCGTGAGGATTTTCAGGTTTCATATCCCGCTATTGGTCAAAAGTTAGGTGGCCGTGATCACACTACAGTCATCCACTCTTGTGAGAAAATAAAACGCGAGATTAAAGAAGACGAAGAGCTTGAAGATGAAGTTTCTCAGATTAGAATTCTTCTTAAATAGAAACACACCTTGTATACAAGGTGTGTTTTCAGAAGACCATAACGCTGTGTATAGCTGGTACAAGAATATGTGTACAGATGCTGTGTATATCCATGTTTATCCACGACTCACCTCACTCATTATTTTTATACACAGTATTAAAATCACCATCCACAGAGTTATGCAACATGTTTCAAATACCGACTATGTGAAAAAGATTGGTGCTACGCGGTATAATCACTATACACACAATTCACAGGGCTAATAATAGATAGTAAGTTGTTTTTAAAAAAGAAATTAACATATACGTATGCACATCACTGTATCAACAGAAGCACTCAGATCGATACTTGAAGGTACTGCACGTATCGCAACTAAACACATCACACTACCTATCCTGCAATGTGTTTCTATTAAAGCGGAGAATAATACACTCACACTTACTGCAACAAATCTTGAAATCGGTATCACAGGAACTGTACCTGGAGTAGTACAAGAAGAAGGGGTGGTATTTGTTCCAGCGCACACACTTAAAGATACTATTGCTCTCATTACACAAAAAGAAGTAACACTCTCCACTGATGGTGAGTTACTTCATATTGAAGCGCATACATCAAAAACTGATATTAAAACAATGGATGGTGCTGATTTTCCCTCTATTCCAGACATTTCAGGGAACACTATCACCATTCAAAGTTCACTCTTTGCACACGGTATAAAAACAACAGCATTTGCAGCATCACAATCTTCAATAAAACCAGAACTAGGAAGTATTTATATTTTCCAAAAGAAAGAACAATCACTCACATTTGTTGCAACTGACTCGTTTAGACTTATTGAAAAAACAATTCCTCAGAAAGGGTTAGTATTTGAAGGTTCACTCCTTATTCCATGGAAAAATGCTTTAGAATTGAGTAAGGTTGCAGAGGAAACAGATGGTGAAGTAACGTTGTGTATTGGTGAAAATCAGTGTGCATTAAAAACACCTACTATACACATCACATCACGTCTTGTGTCTGGAACATTTCCTGATTATGAGCAGATTATTCCAAAAGAGTACGCAGGAGAAGCAACGATTCTCGTAAAAGACCTCGCATACGCGCTAAAGAAGACGAATATCTTTCTTAATAAGTTTATGCAACTCACCTGCACAGTGAGTGAAAATACATTTACACTCTCTTCTCAAAATAATGATGATGGTGCAACAACCGAATCAATACATGCAACCACAAAAGGAGATGAAATACGCCTCAACTTTAATCAGCGCTACGTGAGCGATGTTATCACACATATTACTGATGATAGTGTTCTCATTAAATTTGCCGGCATAGGGCGTCCTATGGTCATACAGAACGTGCATGAAGGTTCACTCAGGTATCTTGTGATGCCGATGAATAAATAAACGGTATGAAGCGTATACAAAAAGACACTCCAACAAAGATAGGGGATCTTTTTGCTGTGTATCGTAAGAGGCTCCGTGCACCTGAGGGAGGTGTGATTGATGTTGTGATAGAGGTAGTGCTCGATACGACAGGGATTACACTCGAACGAAAGCATTTTTCGTATACCCCGCACTCAAAAATACTTTCAATTAAAGCCTCAGGGATGATTAAGACCGAGATATTGCTTCATAAAGAGGAGATACTCGCGCACGTAAAAGGGAGGCTCGGTCCACAAAACGCACCTAAAACCATTGTGTAATACAAAGGACAGATTGGGTTAGTTCGAATTGTCTCTTCTGTTTGAATCTGAATCTTCCTCAGTCATACCAAGAAGTTCTGATTTCCAGACAGATACAGGATACTCCCATAACGCGAACTGTGAGTCAGATTCAGGATTACTTGGCGTCGGGCCGCGTGGGTCATCTTTATTAACAAAATACAGAATGTCATGCGCTGTCATGATGGTATTTTCGAGATTGATCTCAGGCGAATCCCCATCATCCTCATTCTGAGAGTCTTCTATGAGTGCAACAGGATCAAACCATACTCCACGGAGAACAGGTTTGATATCCTCAGGCGTCTCAGGTGCTTCACTAAAGTCTTTTTCTGGGATTTTCTCTAGCGCTATATCCAAAAATGCTCGCCACATTGGCGCAACAATGAGTCCGGAGATTTCATTCATTGAGCGATTGTCATTGTTGCCTGCCCACGCCCCAACCGCAAGATTTGGTGTATAGCCAATAATCCATGCGTCACGTTTGTCATTTGTAGTACCTGTTTTTGCTGCTACGTCACGCCCTGGAACATAGAGCATCGAGTTTGGACCATAGAGCGGAGTACGAGCAACGTTATCTGAGAGTACATCAGAGATTTGGAGTGTGACATCGCGATCGATCACCTGCTTTGGATTCTGTGTAAACTCCTCAAGAATATTTCCCTGATTGTCTTCAACTCGAAGTATTGAAGCGAGTTCATTTCGCACACCCTCATTTGCAAAAACCCCGTACGCTCCAACCATTTCGAGCAATTTTACTTCACCACCGCCGAGCACAAGCGTGAGGCCGTACCGATCAGGGTCACTGAGCGTCGTAATACCAAGATCTCGCGCAAGTTTGAGTGAATCACGCATGCCAGCAAGGTATAGTGTTTTTACCGCTGGTATGTTGAGTGATTGAGCGAGTGCATTTCGAAGTGAGACGGGACCACGGAACTTCCCGTCGTAATTGTTTGGAGAGTAGCAGCCATCCTCTGATGTTTGGTTGTCAGGTTTACACGAAGTTGAAAATTGGGTTTTGAGATCAAATACAACTGTTTCAGGTGTGTATCCTTTTTTGAAGGCAGCTGCATATACGAATGGTTTGAATGAAGATCCTGGCTGCCTATCTGCAATTGCAATATTGAAATTGCCATCAATTTCCTCATCAAAGTAATCTCGAGAGCCGACCATAACAAGAATTTGTCCGGTCTGTGGATCGGTAGCAACAATTGCACCATTTTCAGCATTGAATGTTTTTTCGTTTGAAAGTGCTTTCTCCTTCACAATCTTTTCTGCAGCTTCCTGTAGCTCCCAATCGATTGTCGTAATTACACGAAGGCCGCGCTCGGCAAGCATTTCTTCGCCGTATTTCTTAGCGAGGTAGTCACGAACATAAAAAACAAAATGAGGTGCTTTAATTCCCGTTGATATCTGAGGGCGGAACTCAACCACCTCAGCTTTTGCAGCATCGCGTTCCTCTGCCGTGATAAAGCCATTTACAAACATCCGATCAAGCACTAAGTTCTTTCGTTGATCGAGCTCGTCTTTATGTGCACCATACGGTGAGTAGTAGGTAGGGAGTTGTGGGAGAGATGCGAGGTACGCTGCTTCGCCGAGTGTGACATCTGCAGATGTTTTTCCAAAAAATGCCTGACTTGCTTCCTCAACACCGTAAATAGTGCCGCCGTACGGAGATTCATTGAGGTAGTGTGAAAGAATCTCCTCTTTGGTGAGGACTTGCTCAAGGCGAATTGCAAGAATCCATTCCTTCACTTTTCTCGTAACCGTTTTTTCACGTACGAGAATAGAGTTTTTTATAACCTGTTGTGTGATGGTAGACCCTCCGCGTCCACCAAGCAGATCTCCTCCCTGGAGATTGTCGATAACCGCTTTAATGATTGCGAGCGGACGAATACCCATATGTTCGAAGAATGTGTCATCTTCGATGGCAACTGTGGCATTCTTGATGTGTCTCGATATTTTTTCAAAAGGAACAACCGTACGCTTTACATCTTGATGGAGGTCATAGAGGACAATTTCTCCTGTTCGGTCATAGATCTTTGTTGATTGGAGAATGCGCCTTTCTTCAAAAGAGGAGAGGTCTGGAATATCGAGCGTAGAAACCCACAAGAGAATGCCTCCTCCGAGCATGAATCCCAAAAAGAGTAGAACGATAAGGATATCTTTTAGAAGCTCCTTGACTGAATGTGGTTTTATGCGAGAAATAAATGACATATACGTAGAATAGTAGCACTCGAGTGTCTAGATATGAACGTCCAAATGGTGTGTTACAGTAGTACGAAATCACATGAAAGTACAGACTGATCAACAAAAAATAGAAGAACTCCTCACGCGTGGCGTGGAAGAGGTTATTCATTACGACTCCCTCAAAAAAAAGCTTGAGAGTGGGGAACAACTTCGCGTAAAGCTCGGTATTGATCCAACAAGTCCAAATATTCACATGGGTAGGTCCATTCCGCTCCTTAAACTCCGTGATTTCCAAGAGCTCGGCCACAAAGTTGTATTTATTATTGGAGACTTCACCGGAATCATTGGTGATACCTCAGATAAGGATGCAGAGCGGCCGATGCTTACCCAAGAGGCGATAGAAGAAAATATGCGCACGTATGAGGCGCAGGTGGCAAAGATACTCGATATGAGCCAGGTTGAGTTTCATAAAAATTCTGAATGGCTCGGAAAACTTACCTATGGAGAGATCGGGGTGCATGCAGACCAATTCTCAGTGGCTGATTTTATTTCGCGAGAAAATATCGACAAACGACTCTCTCAGGGGAAGCGTGTCTCTCTCCGTGAGGTGCTCTACCCACTCATGCAGGGATATGACAGTGTTGCAGTAAAGGCTGATGTCGAGCTCGGGGGGACAGACCAACGCTTTAACCTCCTTGCAGGACGAGCACTTCAGGAACATTTTGGACAGAAGCCGCAAGACATTATCATGGGCCCCATCATTAACGGCACCGACGGCCGTAAAATGAGCTCTAGCTGGGGCAACACGATCGCACTTACGCTCGAGCCAAATGATATGTATGGAAAGGTGATGAGTATGGCGGATAGTGAGATCGTGAGCTATTTCACCTACTGCACACGTGTACCTCTTTCTCGTGTACACGAAATTGAAACCGCGCTCGATGGAGGAGCAAATCCTCGTGATAGCAAAATGGAACTCGCTCGTGCAATTGTTACCATGTACCACAGTGAGGAAGCTGCGCTATCTGCTGAAATAAATTTCATAGAAACTTTTCAGAAGGGAGGTGTGCCAGATGATGTGCTTGAAATCAAACCGAACTATATTGATGCATTACTTCAAAACGGTGTTGTTGCATCAAAGACAGAGCTCCGTAGATTGCTCGAAGATGGAGGTGTGCGTAATGCAGAGACAGGAGATAAGTACGATGTAATCCCAGAAGCAGTCACTGAGCCTGTCACGCTTAAGATAGGGAAGCGAAGATTTGTAAAACTGCTCCCATAAATTCTGCAAATAGACACAATAAACCCCGCGCTTTGCGCGGGGTTTATGTTCCATGTCAATCAGAAACTAAATTTCAATAATATGTCAGATGCGCGACGTCGAGGAGTAAAGGCGGGAGGCATATTTCATATATGATGACCGCTTTTACGACGATGACAACAAAACAAATGACGTATTAGTGGAATTTAGAGCTCGTCTTTGTCATCAAATGAGTCATAGTCTCCCTCATCGTCATCATCTTCACCAGTTTCTTCATCATCGAAAAAGGCTTTGACTGTTTCATCTTCACCTTCCTCCTCCTCTTCTTCTATTTCTGCAACAGGGACGACTGGAGGTACGCCATCAAGTAGCTCATCTTCAACAAGATCATCTTCATCATCGAGCTCATCAAGAAGTGCATCATTGAGATCAACACTCTCTTCCTCCTCGTCTTCCTCAAAGTTGCTCGCATTGCTCCACATAAAGATCATACTGTTCGAAAATTGAATTACTATGTATGCCGTACTTTGTATCAGAACTTCACCTTGTGTGCAACTTGTATATATGTGGCCAAAAATAAGGTTTATCGGGCGCAGGCAAGAGCTGTTATGCCGACGGCAATGGCGTCATATTCGTCATCAAGTGCAGTGTCTGGAACATTTGGAACAAGTCGCTTCACCATGCCGGTAACTGCGCTTTTGTCACTTTTTCCATAGCCTGTGACTGCAACTTTAATTTCCTGAGGACTGAATTCTGCAATCGAGCATCCGGCCTTGCGGGCAAGGAAAAGAATAATACCCCGAACTTCTGCAACAGCGATGGCAGTCTTTTGATTCTTGTTAAAGAACAATGTTTCTAGTGCTACGTGGTCTGGGTGAAATTCGTGTGTAAGTGTTTCAATACGGCTCCCAATAATATGAAGTCGTTCAGGCATGGTATCGGTGCGGTCTGTGGTAACGCATTCAGAATGAATGAGGATTTCTTTTCCATTCGTTTTCTCCATAACCGCAACCCCAAGCCGGTCGTATCCTGGATCAAATGCGAGTACACGCATACAAACTATTCCCCATCCGGAGAGTCGGCGGTAGTAAATACATCTTGTACATCTTCATGCTCTTCGAGTTTTTCGATGAGGGATGCGAGCTTTTCACCATCTTCGTCAGAGAGGTCGATACGATTTTGAGGTATGTAGCCGTCAGCCGTTTTTGTGAACGCCCAACTCGCAGAACCAGTTGCACCAAGTGCAAATCCTGCCTCCTTAAAAACATGCCGCATTTCAGGTGTGGTTCGATTCCCGTTGTCAGTCACTGCAGTTACGATGATTGCAGTGCCACCTGGGCCGAATGCTTCGTAGATAACTTCAAGAAGCTCTGCTCCTTCAGCAGCTTTACCTTTTTGAACGGCGCGATCAATATTTTCTTTCGGCATCGAGTCCTTCTTTGCTCGTTCGATAGCGGAAGCGAGCCCTGGTGAATTTACATCACCTTTTGCTTTCCGTGCCTCCATCGCAATGACACTCGCATGCTTTGAAAAAATACGGCTCTTTGCTCCATCGCTCGCTTCTTTTTTTCGTTTTATTTTTGACCACTTATTATGACCTGACATAGTGAAGGTATCGTTACTGCGTACAATTGTAGCTTTGCTCGCTAAGAACGCAAATGCGTGTACGCGGCAGACGTTGCAACGCGTCCTCGTGGCGTCCGCTCGATAAGTCCTTGTCGGATGAGATACGGTTCGAGTACGTCCTCGATAGTCGACATCTCCTCACCGGTTGCTGCGGCGATGGTGTTGAGGCCGACAGGCCCACCTCCAAACTTATCGATAATTGCCAAAAGTACTGCTCGGTCTGGGCCACTGAGTCCCAGAGTATCGATTTCAAGGAGCTCAAATGTGCGAAGAACAATCTCTTCAGTAATCTGAGTACCTTCAAGCTGCGCGAGGTCTCGACATCGTTTGAGGAGATAGTTTGCAGTGCGTGGAGTTGCACGAGAACGACTCGCTATGTTTTCAAACATTGTCCGTGGTGAACTCACTCCAAGGAGTGATGCAGAACGTTCAAGAATATGTGCTATTTCGGCGTCACTATAGAACTCTAGTCTGAATGTACCTCCAGAAAAACGCGATCGAAGCGGAGAGGAGAGAAGGCTGATGCGTGTTGTTGCTGCGACAAGCGTGAAAGGAGGAAGGTCGAGCTGCACCGTGCGTGCAGAAGGTCCTTTTCCAATGATGATATCAAGAACGCCAGACTCCATGGCTGGGTAGAGGACTTCTTCAATAGATTTTGAAAGTCGATGGATCTCGTCAATGAAGAGTACGTCACCAGGGGAAAGGTTAGTGAGTATTGCCGCTAGATCGCCGACACGCTCAATGGCAGGCCCAGAGGTGGTACGCATGTTCGTGCCAAGTGTTTTCGCGATGAGATGGGCAAGGGTTGTTTTTCCGAGACCCGGAGGACCATAGAGCAAGATGTGTTCGGCGGCATGGCCACGCTCTCGAGCGGCAGTAAGGAGGATACGTAGGTTTTCCTTGATTTTTGATTGCCCGACATACTCGTCCCATGTCTGGGGACGGAGTGTTTGATCAAGGTTTCCTGCGCCATCGCGCTCGAATACTGGTCGGACGTCGCTCATAAGGTGAGACTATTCTAACTCGGAACAGGGAAGAGGCCTTCTTGACAAAGTATTCATTCATGCTAAAATAATCAACGAATGCACTTTTTCATTCGGGCTGCACTCGGCAGTCGGAATGGTTCTCTAAAGAAAGCACAAAGAGGATTCATCCAGGCGATAATCCTCCAAGCAACACCTGGTACTCATGACGAGGACAATTTGGTCCATGCTTTACGCATGGTTCTGGGTTGTTCCTTAGTTTTGGAGCGCCACTTTCATACGGAAAGCTGTTGCTTCGAGGATTATCGACTTGATGCTTTCAATGACCGTGGCAGTGCTGTATGCGAATATAGCATGAGAGAAAAAATGCATGTATTGACCACTTCGCGACGAAGTTGGTGAGTATGAAAAACAAAAAACGTGCGGACTTTAAGTCCGCACGTTTTTTGTTTTATGCATGAAGATCAAGTACTCGAGAGAGCTCATCAAGGGAAGTGATGCCTGCGAGTACTTTCATGACACCGTCTTGTTGCATTGTTGGGATACCTTGTGATTTTGCAATGGCGAGTATATTTGATTCACGCGGATCTTCGAGGAGTGCTTTTTCAACTGCATCATCTACACGGATTCCTTCCATGACACCTATGCGACCACGAAATCCAGTGAAACTGCACGCGTCGCATCCAGGGGCTTCGAAGATCGTATCGATAGCGACTGGCTGCTCCATAATACGACTGATAAGCTTCTGCTCGTCAGCGGTTGTGTTTCGCTCTTTCTTGCACTGTTCACAGAGCTTTCGCACGAGTCGCTGACCGAGAATCATATTGAACGCACTCCCAATCATTTGTGGCTCAACTCCCAAATCTACAAGACGTGCAAATCCACCGACTGCACTGTTTGTATGAAGGGTAGAGAATACGAGGTGACCTGTGAGTGCTGCATGTACGGCGGTCTCTGCTACTTCTTTGTCACGAATCTCACCGACCATGATAACGTCTGGGTCTTGTCGCAGTATTGAACGCAGGCCTTCTGCAAACGTGTATGAGCCAGATATTTGTGTCTGCACAATACCCGGAAGTTTGTACTCGATAGGATCTTCAAGGGTGACCACCTTTATTTGTGGGGTATGTACTACCTGGAGAAACGCATAAAGAGCAGTAGTTTTACCAGAACCGGTCGGACCAGTGGTGATGATCGCACCGTTTGGTCGAGCAAGTTCTTCGAGCATTACCTCATGGAGTCGCGCATTAAGTCCGAGCGATTCAAATTTGAAGTTTGAGGTGTCAGGATCAAGAAGTCGCATCACAATTGACTCGCCATATCCGCCAGGGATAACAGAAGAGCGCACCTCGATTTCTCTTTTAGTGAGTTTGATTGTGAAGCGCCCGTCTTGCGCAGCAGTGTGAACGTTTAATTTTTGTCCCGAAAGGAGTTTCAAACGAGAAATGATGTGTTCGTACATGTACCGGTCTACATCAGTCACATCGGAAAGAACGCCGTCAAGGCGATAGCGTACTCGTGCAGTTATTTGTGATGGTTCGATATGAATATCCGATGCATTGAGCGCGAGAGCGCCACCGAAGAGTACTTCAATAACCTCGGTTATTTTTTCTGAATCACCGCGTTTCACGACCTCAGCGACTTTTGCTCCGACATCGAGGTAGGTATGGATATCGGCAGCATATCCTTCGATGACGTCAGCACGTATGTCGAGGACACCGCGAAGCTCGGCCTTTGCTGCCTTTGCGTCATGGTATCTGTCCCAGGCGTGTTCGAGACTTGCCATCGACGTCATAAAGATGGTTGGGGTGAGGTGTTCACGCGCAAGCCGTTCTAAGAGCGGGGGGACTTCTGGATGGTTTGGATTTCGAATGGCCAATGAGACCGTGCCGTTGCCTTGGGCAAATAGAGCAGCTTCAGCTCGACGAGACTCTTCCTCGGTGATTTTGCGGAGAGCATCTGGATCAATTGCGACATCCGTAAGATCGATGTACTCATAGCCATATTTCGGGGCAAGGGCAGACACAAGCGCTTCTTCTTCACGATGTCGAAGTTCAGCTATTTTTACATTTGTCTTTGTGTCATCGAACTGTGGCATTACCGCATTTTAGCACCCAGCGAGCGCCAAAAAACGGCGTTATGGGTATATTGCCAAAATGTAGTATACGTTGTATAATAATAACAGATCAACCAAGCCCAAGGAGGGCCTATGTTCACGAAGCTCATCAAGTTTTTCAGCATCTTTTTCGCAGCCACGCTCTTTGCGGGCTGCGGAACCCCGGTGGTGTACACCGGTGGGGTTGCCGTCCGCACGACGGGAATCCCGCACTACCCCGTCACTCCGGTCTACCCTCAGGGTCCATCGCGAGACGTGTGGATTCGGACGAGGCAAGATGAGAAAGGTCTCGTCTCCTTCTCGGTAAATCAATCCGGTCTGAATGAGTCGGAGGTTGCTTGGATCCTCAGTCGCGTCGACGATCTGAAGACGCGCTGTACCGAAGGGGGAGAGATGAAGCAGTACGACATTACCTCGGTCGAGCGCGCCTCACCGTATACGAGCTCTCGCTCCAGTCGTGGGGACACCTCCGTGCGCATCGAGTACATGTGCACCCGCACCCGCACAAGCGCAGGTGGTGCGCCTAACCCGGCACCTCAAGAGAACAAGCCGGCTCCGCGGCGTGGCACGAGTTCCGGTGGGGGTCAAAACCCGTCTCCTGCTTCCGTGGACACTCCGTCCCCGAGGAAGGGAATCGGCCTCTCCATCTGATTGGCGCATGCCGATCGAGCCTTACGTTCTGACTGTTTCAAACAACAGTCTCGACGTAGGGCTCTTTTCATTTCAGAAAAGAGCAGATCACACTTTCAATGCTAAAATGAACACACATGCGTACGCGAATTGTGAAGGAGGAAACAGAGCTCGAAAGTCTTGCACGTGAACTGCTCGAAATACTTTCCCAAAAGGAAGGAGGTGCGGTACTGGCTCTCTCGGGAGATCTTGGTGTGGGAAAAACGGCACTCACAAAAGCTCTGGGACGCACCCTTGGCATCGTTGATTCCATCACGAGTCCAACCTTCGTCATCATGAAGTCATATCCCGTTTCTTTGCATGAGCGGTTCAAAGCCCTTACGCATATAGATGCATACCGTATTGAGGATGAATCTGAACTTTTGGTGTTAGGAATCCAAGACATTTTTTCTGACCCGAATCGACTCACGGTTATTGAATGGCCTGAGCGCATTGAAACGCTTGTGCCCGAGAACGTCGTGTATGTCAGGATGCAGATTGGCAAAGACGAGGAGCGTATAGTTACATATGACTGAAAAGAAAGTGGCCACAAAAAAAGATACGGATGCGGAGAAATCAAAAAAGCGAACGCTTGTACTCCTTGATTCTCATGCAATATTGCACCGTGCATACCATGCGCTGCCCGATTTCAGCTCTCCTTCCGGTGAACCAACAGGTGCACTCTACGGTGTTGTTGCAATGATTCTTAAGATCATTGAAGAGCTCAAGCCAGAGTATATTGTTGCGTGTTTTGACCTTCCTGATCCGACGCATCGCCATGCTGTCTATGAGGCCTATAAGGCAGGGCGTGTGAAAACCGATGATGCCCTTGTTGCGCAAATAAATCGCTCAAGAGATATATTTGATGCGTTTGGAATTCCGCTCTATGAACATCCTGGTTTTGAGGCGGATGATATGCTCGGCACAATTGTAGAGAAAACAAAGAATGAAAAAGATCTCACCGTCGTTATCGCTTCGGGAGATATGGATACGCTCCAGCTCGTCGATGGCGATCGAGTCATGGTGTATACGCTCCGAAAGGGCATACAGGATACCGTTCTCTATAACGAAGATGCTGTCCGTTCTCGGTTTGGGTTTGGTCCGGAGCTTATCCCTGACTACAAAGGACTACGTGGTGATCCTTCCGACAACATCCCAGGAATCAAAGGGATAGGTGAAAAAAGTGGAGGCGCACTCATTCAAAATTTTGGCTCGATAGAGTCAATGTATAAGACGCTCAAAAAAAATGAGAAAGCATTCATAGAGTGCGGTATCAAACAGCGCGTGATCGAGCTCGTGCGAGCAGGCGAAGAAGAGGCACTTTTTTCCAAGATGCTCGCAACCATACGGCGTGATGCCCCAATCAGTTTTGTTGTCCCCGAGAAGTCGTGGCACGATGCACTTGATGGAGAAAAAGTTCTCGATCTTTTTGCTCGTCTCGGTTTTCGTACCCTCACAGAGCGGGTGAAGAAAATACTTGGACAGAATGGAAGAGAGCTGGGGGACGTGCAGAATGCTGAGCTTCCAGAAGAGCAAGAGCTCATGGAAGTGGCAATGACACTTTGGCTTTTGGAGTCAGACACTACAAATCCAACCTATGAAGACATCATGAATTGGGGGAGGGGACGTGGCATGACATCATTCGATGCGATCAAGAAACAATTACTCCTCGAGCTACAAAAAGAAAAACTCGATACCGTATACACAAAAATTGAACAACCCCTCGTTCCGATTTTAAAGCGAATGGGCGAAGTGGGTGTAAAGATCGATGCCCCGTATCTCAAAACATTGGGAGCACACATGCATAAAGAATTGCAAATACTCGAAAAGAACATCCACGCACATGCAGGTACTGAATTCAATATCAATTCACCAAAACAGCTCGGTGATGTGCTCTATGACACACTCGGCTTAAAGCAAAAGAATCAAAAGAAAACAGCGACAGGCCAGCGCTCAACCCGTGAATCAGAGCTCGAGAAGCTCATCGAGCTCCACCCAATTGTGAAGGAAGTGCTGCGCTATCGTGAATTAGGCAAGCTTGTTGGTACCTACGTTGATACCATTCCAACAATGGTAAAAGATGACGGAAGATTGCATACCACGTTCCTACAGGCAGGGTCAGTGACAGGGCGTATGGCCTCAAAAGATCCTGGTATACAAAACATTCCTATTCGAACCGATGAGGGTCGCGCCATCCGTCGCGCGTTTGTGGCAGAAGAAGGGTATACACTCGTATCAATAGACTATTCTCAAATTGAGCTTCGAATTGCAGCGATACTCTCGGGTGATGAAAAGCTCATTGAGATATTTAAGAACGGCGAAGACGTTCATCGCGGGGTTGCATCACGTGTTTTCTCTGTACCCCAAGAAGACGTCACCGCAGAAATGCGTCGCCGTGCGAAGGTTATTAACTTCGGTATTCTCTACGGAATGGGTGTAAATGCACTCAGAACAAATTTGGGTGAGGGAACAAGTCGTGAAGAGGCGCAAGAGTTTTTAAATGCGTACTTCCACACGTTTACACGCCTCGCCGAATATCTCGAAGAAACAAAAATGTATGCACGTAAGCACGGGTATACACTCACGCATTTTGGACGAAAGCGCCATTTCCCCGGCATTAATTCATCAATCCCGTTTATGCGTGCGCAAGCAGAGCGTATGGCTCTCAATGCGCCAATTCAGGGAACTTCTGCAGACATTACCCGTATTGCAATGGTGCACATCGCTGAGCATCTTGCTCGCGAGAAGAAAGAGCAAACAGTCCGCATGCTCATCCAGGTGCACGATGAACTTATCTTTGAAATCAAGAACGAACTCGTTTCAAAAGAAGTCCCCGTACTCGCATCGCTCATGGAGTCAGTGATGGACAAGGAAGAAGCAAGTGGTGTACCGATTCTCGTTGAGGCAAAAGTTGGGCACAATTGGGAAGAGATGAAAAAGTTTGAACGATAAGACGTATGTTGTACTCATATTTCGGAAATGATACTGAGAAAGTGCGAGCGAAAGCACGGTCGCGTATTACTGAACTCACAAAGAATGGAGAAGAAGCAGTATTCATCCCGCCCACCGCACAGTCCGTAGATTTTGTACGCGAGGCGCTTGGAGCGAATGCACTTTTTGGAGGGAAGGGGGTGTATATCCTCGACATGATGAGTGAGGATACGGATGTGTTTGAGCATGTACTCGAACTTATTCCTGCAATACGTGAGTCCGATAATGCGTTCGTACTCATTGAGGGCCCACAAAAAGCAGCTGAGGCAAAAAAAATTGCCTCAGCGAGTGTGGAGTGTGAGGTGTGCGACGCCCCGGCCGTGAAAGAATGGAATGTGTTCGCACTTTCAGATGCGCTCCTTGCGCGAGATCGAAAAACACTCTGGATACTTCTCCAAGAAGCATGGAGAAGTGGTCGTACCCCGGAAGAAATAATAGGAACACTCTTTTGGCAGTTAAAGATGATGAAACTTGCACAGGTAACACAGAGTGCTGACGAGGCAGGGGCAAAACCATTTGTATATGACAAAGCAAAGCGGGGGCTGAAAAAATATGATGCAAAGGAGCTCATGACATGCATGGAGTCACTGCTCGTGCTGTACCACGAAGGGCATAGTAGTAAGCGCGATATTACTACTGCACTTGAGGCATGGGTTCTCTCCCTTTGATAGGGCACATATAAAAAGGGCAGGTCATGGTGACCTGCCCTCGTGGCGTTCGCTTCACGAACACGTAAAGGTGATATCGGTGATCGGTCTCATGCCAGAGTGTTTTCCGTCACGATCCAATGCAACATGGAGAAGTCCGTCAATTATTTCTTCTGCGATGACCACACCGTGTCCAAATGCTTGGTGGTGTGCCTTGAAACCAACGAGACCGCTTCTTACGACCGTAGGGAGTACCAGGACGCAATGTGTGCGAGGAACCACACGACGGCCGTCACGGCTTATGAGACAAATGGTCAAGGATTCCCCTTGTGCTCCGAGTACGCCAGTTACGACGGCGAGATAGGGTTGTTCGGCCATTCCTTCCGCAAGGTACCGAACAAAAGTTTTCCCTGGCTCTATGGTGTCCACGTTTGCTCCTCTGTAAAAGTGGGACGCCTTGAGTGTATCGTGAGGTAAAGAGAAGTCAAATGAGTTACCATGAGCATATGTTTGGTTTAGAAAAGGAATGTGTTTTCTATGATACGGAATACACCACCTGGGAGGGCGCAATGGAGCGTAACTGGTCAGGTACAAATGAACATCGAGAAATTGTGCAAATAGGGGCAATTATTGTCGATACCTCACGTTTTGAGGAACTTGATAGTTTTTCGGTGCTTGTGCGACCTCACATTAACCCGAAACTTTCTTCATATTTCATAGAGCTTACAGGGATATCTGCAGAGCTCGTAGATCGTGAAGGGGTGGGGTTTAAGGAGGCGCTTGATGCATTTTATGAATGGGCAGGGGAACGTCATCTCTACGCGTTCGGAAGAGATTACGATGTCATTCAAGAAAATTGTGATTTGTCTGGAGTACGAAATCCCTTCCCTGTAGACCATTTTCATAACAGCAGAACTATCTTCAAGGATCGCGGCATTCCTGTAGAAAACTATACTTCGGGTACCATCACTAATGCATTTGGTATCGAGCCGATACGGAGAGGACACGATGGTCTCAATGATGCCCGGACGGTTCTCGATGGTTTTAGGTTGTTGGCAGAGAGAAATAGAAACTAATCGGCAAAAAATTTTTTGCCCGAAAAGAAATACCTCGAGTCTTTAGACTCGAGGTATTTCTTTTTTGTCCGCCCACCAGGGATCGAAGCTTACAGCTTCAGTACACCTTTCGCAGCAACTGCTCAAGGTCTTCGACCCCTGACGAACAGTCCCCCGGACTGTCCTGTGGACGTTCAATTTCTCACTTCGTTCAAATTTGTCCGCCCACCAGGGATCGAAGCTTACAGCTTCAGTACACCTTTCGCAGCAACTGCTCAAGGTCTTCGACCCCTGACGAACAGTCCCCCGGACTGTTCTGTGGACGTTCAATTTCTCACTTCGTTCAAATTTGTCCGCCCACCAGGGATCGAACCTGGGACCATCTCCTTAAAAGGGAGCCGCTCTACCGGCTGAGCTATGGGCGGATATTGCTTTTGCTATAGCGTACCGTTCCTTAATCAAGGGGTGAGATGAGAATGCTTGGAGCATCTCACGCTACCGTATCTGACTATGGGCGGATATTGCTTTTGCTATA
>Ga0075163_10001052_pt1 | contig 36716 bp, 23 predicted proteins | sample JI1023141ADNA_FD_71478 | JGI IMG/M metagenome (GOLD analysis project Ga0075163, IMG submission 71478) | Wastewater effluent complex algal communities from Wisconsin, to seasonally profile nutrient transformation and Carbon sequestration -... | ecosystem: Engineered > WWTP > Effluent > Algae...
AGAATTCCTTCTTGGACCCAAAGACAGGAGCGCTGAGCGCCGAAGATCGCGGTGAAGCGGCACTGGGATTGTTGAGTGATCCCGGCATCACCGGCCCAGCTTGGTTTGGGTGAGGCTCCTCTTCATAGATCCAGATCTGCCCACCATTCTCACCGGGCACCCGAAGCCGCGGCGTGCCTAGCCGAGCGAGGAGTTCAGATGAAGGCTGTCCGACAAAAGCCCTCAAGCCAGCATCGGACGTGCCGCAACTGGTGAGCGCGATGCTCAACGTGAGTGCTGCGACCATAGAGAAAAGAGTTGGAATGCGGTGAGTCATAAAGATCAAGGGTGCATGTTTCACCAACTCTCGTGCATTCCAAGGTATTATTGCGCGTGTCTCCCACGGCTAGCCCGCGCGCACCAGCGCGCCGAGCATCGGGCCACGGAATGCGCCGTTTCCGCCAAGATGCGAGAGGTCAGAACATGAATTATCCGATGGAAATGATGCGTTTTTCTAGCAACAGGATAAGGCGATGATTTTTTGGGCCGCCACACCGGTTACTCTATTTCACCGCACTCTGACACGACTGATTCCCATCCTCCCATGACACCCTCCCATGCTTCCAATTCGCCGACAGACGAACCACAGTCGTATGTCGCAGCCTGGATTGCCGCTCTGCTCCTCATTCTAGTGTTCATTCTCGGACTACTGATGTTCCCGCCCGTGTTCGAGACCTCCGAGGAGGCGACCAAGCCCAGCGATGGCATTCTTTTCATTGGCAGATTTCATCCCATCGTGGTGCATCTGCCGATTGGCTCACTGATGTTGCTCGTGCTTTTCGAACTCGTGTGCCTGACTCGGCGGGGCGAGGAGAAATTCGGCGCTGCATCGCTCCTGACGTTGCTCGTGGGCTCGGCCGGTTCCGTGGCAGCCGTGCTGGTAGGCATTCTGCTATCCCGCGAGGGCGGCTACGAGGGCGGAAACTTCACGCTGCACCAAGCCATCGGCATCGGCGGCACGGCGGGGATACTGATCGCACTGACCCTGCGCATCTCGGCGATGGGATCAGGCCACGGTGGCATGATGGACTGCTACCGGATCATCTTCTTCCTCTCGCTTTCATTCATCGGCCTCGGAGCGCACTTCGGCGGGAACATGACTCAAGGCAACACATGGCTAACCAAGTACGCGCCACCCGCGATGGCCCAGCAGATGACCGGACTTGAGAAATGGATGCTCAGCCTCGTGGAGAAACAAAAGGAAGCCGCCACGGTGAATCCTCCCGCTCCGACGCCGCCCACGAAGCCTGACACGCCAAACAAGAACCCCGCTCCAACTCCCGCACCCACCGTCACGCCGACACCACCAAGCAGCGGAGACGGCACCAGCGTGACAGCAGACGACACGGCCACTGTTTTCCAAAATGTGCTGATGCCGCTCCTTGATGCGAAGTGCAACAAGTGCCACAACGAAGAAAAATCCAAGGGTGATCTGCGGATGGACACCCATGAACTGCTGCTCAAAGGCGGCGAAGGCGAGCCCGGCAAGACCGTCGTCCCCGGCAAGCCGGATGAGAGTCTCGCCATCACGCGTATCAAGCTGCCACTTGATGACGATGAACACATGCCACCGGAAGGCAAAGACCAGATGAAGGACGAGGAAACCGCGCTGCTCCATTGGTGGATCAAGGAAGGCGCGTCCGCGACCCTGAAGGTAAAAGATGCGAAATTTCCTCTAGAAATGAAGCCCCTGGTCGAGAGTCTTCTGAAGAAGTGAGCGTTTACTGCATTCCCCAATCCCCCCTTTTGAACCCCGCCAACGAACCATGAAGACCCGAAACATCCTTCCCTGCCTCCTCGCTTTCACGGCCCTTTCCGCCGCAGCGGCCGACAAGCCCGTTGCCGCCGACCCAGCCCTGGCGCAGGCCGTCGAGAAGATCAACGCGACCGGCGCATCGATGATGCCCATCTCGGCGGATGCGAAAGAGTACCGCTTTACAGCACTGAACGTGGCCAAGGACTTTGCCGACGGGAATCTCACCCCGCTGGCTGCCGTCGCCGACAAGATCGTGTCGCTCGACCTCGCGCGCACGAAAGTCACGGACAAAGGGCTCGTCGCGATTGCCGCGATGAAGAACCTGCGCGAGTTGCATCTCGAAAACACGACCATCAGCGATGCGGGCGTCGATCAGCTTAAAGGACTCGCCGCCTTGGAGTACCTGAATCTCTACGGCACCAAGGTCACCGACGCAGGCATTCAGAAACTGGCGGGGCTCGGGAAACTGAAGGCCGTTTACTTGTGGCAGACCGGTGTAACGAAGGGTGGAGTGACCCAACTCAAGGCCAAGCTCCCTGCCGCGCACATCAATTCCGGCTGGACGGCTGAGGACGATGCCAAGCCCGTTGCAGCCGCACCTGTCGCCGCAGCACCCGCAAAGACCGCCGCTCCTGCCGCAGCCGCGCCCGCCAAGCCCACTGCCGCAGCAGCAACCACACCGGCAGCAGGCGGCAAGCTCGATCCTGCCATCGCCGCGAAAGCCATCATCTTCAGAGATGTGGTCACCCCAATCGTCGCGGCCAAGTGCGTTGCCTGCCACGGGACGGAGAAAAAGAAGGGCAAGCTGCAGATGCACGACTTTGCCGCAATCATGAAAGGCGGCGGCGACGGACCCAACACGGTGGTCGCGAGCAAGCCGGCCGACAGCCTGATGATGAAGCGCATCCTCCTGCCCGCCGATGACGACGAGCACATGCCGCCGTCGGATGAAAAGCAGATCACCAAGGAAGAGTGTCAGATTTTGTCGTGGTGGATTCAGAACGGCGCTTCCGAGACGATGACCGTAGCCGCTGCGACCAAGACGCCAGCGATTGAAGGCATCCTCGCCAGTTTGCTCGCCAAGGGCCTGCCAAAAGCAGACGCCACCGCAGCCGCAAAGCCCGAGAAGCCGAAGGCCAAACCGCTAACCGATGCCGAGAAGAAGCAAGTAGCCGAGATCGCCGCCAAGATGACCGCGCTCAACGCTTCACTCATGCCGCTCGCGCAGGATACCGAGCAACTCCGCCTCAGCGTGATCAATGCTGCGGACAAATTTGGCGACAAGGAACTGGCCTTGCTCGAACCCATCGCGCCCCATGTCGTCTGGGTGGACCTCGCTCGCAGCCAGATCACCGACGCGGGTGCAGCGACGCTAGCGAAGATGACCGCACTCGAGCGTCTGCACTTGGAAAACACCAAAGTGACTGACGTTGGCGTCGCCAAACTCGGAGCGCTTCCCTTGCTCGAATACATCAACCTCTACGGCACCAAGACCACCGACGCAGGCATCGCCAAACTCGAAGGCGCGAAGGCATTGAAGAAGCTTTATGTGTGGCAAACCGGCGTGACCCAGGGCGGTGCAAAGGCGCTGGAAGGAAAAATCCCCGGCCTCAAAGTGAACGTTGGCCTCACCGAAGCCGAGATTGCCAAGCTGACAGCTCCGCCGCCGACGCCGCCTCCTGCGCCAGCGCCTGCGAAGAAGGACGACAAGAAAGCTGCTGCGCCTCCTGCTGCAAAACCCGCCGCGCCAACGCCTGCAAAACCAGCGGCACCTGCAGCCAAGCCAGCAACGACGCCAGCAAAGCCAGCCGCAGCACCCGTGAAACCGGCCGCCACTCCGCCGCCTGCGACAAAGCCAGCCGCACCAGCGCCTGCCGCAGCGCCGAAGAAACCATAAGCATCTGAGGCGTTCTCCAATCACTCTCTGACTGGAGTCCTCTTCCCTGCCCGCAGGAGTTCATCGGCTGTGCCGCGAAGGCGAGACACACTCGCCCGCGACTCCACACATTGACCGCAACCGATTCAGCCGTTAGAGGCGTTGGACAACAGGGACATCAGGGCGGCAAAACCGCCCGCATTACCGATCCATCACCCAATAACGACACGAGAGCATTCGTTAGAAGCACCGCATGAATTTGAAAACCGCCAACATTCTCCACCCTTCATCATCGCGCATGGCGCTCATGCCCGCCGCGCTGATCCTGCTCGCGGTGACCTCCTGCAAGAGGCTCGACGAGCGCATGACCATCACCGAGACGCGCGACATCTCCACGCACGCCGCACCTGCGGAAGCCAATGCAACGAGTGAGCAGCGCTTTGGCCCCGCACTCCGCGCGATGGGCATGGACAACACCGAGCAACCGCAGGGACCGCAGCCCTCGCTGCGTGACCTCCTCACCTGGACCGCGCCCGCTGGATGGGCCGAAGCGGCCGCTGGGAGTGATCCATCAGGGATGAGGCTCGTCGATATGCGCTTCGGCGAGAAACAGGAGGGCGAGTGCTACATCTCCATCATGCCCGGTCCGGCTGGCGGATTGAATGCAAACTTGAACCGCTGGCGCAAGCAGATGGGCCAGCCCGACTACACAGACGAAGAGATCGCCAAGCTGCCGAAGAAGCCCCTCTTCAAGCGCGATGGGATTTACGCGGCCTTCGACGGCGACTACAAAGGCGTCGGGATGACCGAGGCGTCAAAGGGCTACCGTCTGGCAGGCGTCATCCACTCGGCCGAGCAGGCCACGATCTTTGTGAAGATGATCGGCCCCAAGGCTCTGGTGGAAGCCAACAGCGCGGCCTTTGATCAGTTCTGCCAGTCCATCAGCCCAAAGGGAGAATAATGAAAACAGACTCGCCATCCATTCCCGTCCTCGTGTTCCGTTTCTTCCGCTCGTTCGGTCTTGCGACGACTGTTCTGACGTTGCTTTTGCTCGTGACATACCTCGGCACCATCGAGCAGGTGGAGCATGGCCTTTATGAGAGCCAGAAGAAATACTTTGAGTCGTTCTTCGTGGATAGCATTGACGTGGCGTGCTGCCTGCGCGCGATGCACATCCCATATCAGGGCTCGTTTGATTTGCCCATCTACATTCTGCCCGGCGGCTACCTGCTGATGCTGGTGCTCGGCATCAACATGCTGCTCGGCGGCATCATCCGGCTAAAGAAGGAATGCATCTGGCTGCTGAAGCTGCCGCTGCGCCTCGTCACCGGGAAGTTCGGCGAGCTGTCCCCTGCCCCGCGTGCGGTCGGCGTGCTCATCGCCCACATGTCGATCGTGTTCATGCTCTTCGCGGGACTCGTGTCGCTTTACTTCAAGAAGGACGGAGCGATGTCGCTGCGCGAGGGCCAGACCGCCGATGAGTTCCAGAGCTTCCACGACAGCGTGATCGAGATCGAGCGTCTGTCGCCCGCGCCGAAGGACGGCAAGCGCACCTCAATGGTGATCGACGGCAGTGAGTTTCAGGATCTCATCGCGGGCAAAGGCCGGACATTCACAAGCAAGGATCTGCCCTTTGAATTGATGGTGATGAACTACGAGGTGAATTGCGTGCCACGCCGCGCAGACTCGCAGGAGACGAACCGATCGGTGGTCGATCATTTTTTCCTCCAGCCTCTCAAGGAGGAGTTGGAGCAGGAGCGCAACACAGACGGCACCTATGTCACGGCAAAACTCAAAGACGGCACTGAGCAGACTGGCATCCTGTGGCGTTTCGCAGTCGCGCCGTTCTCGATCAAGGTCGGCGAGGAAGTCTGGGGCGTGTCACTGAACCGCCGCGCTTGGAAATTGCCGTTCTCCGTGAAGCTTGATGACTTCAAGCGCGAGGTGCATCCCGGCACGGAAAAAGCGCGCCGGTTCACCGCCGAAGTCACCGTGCATGATCGCGGCAATGATTTGAAGAAGATCATCACCATGAACGAGCCGCTGCGCAGCCGCGGCTACGCCTTGTTCCAGCAATCCTTCGACATGGGCCAGGGCGAGGACGGTGCCGTGCGAGAAAGCTCGACGATCCAGGTCGTGCAGAATCCATCAGACCACTGGCCACTCATCTCCTGCATCGCTGCGGGCATCGGCCTGCTCATTCACATGATCTGGCAGCTCGTACGCTATCTGCGCCGCGCTGCAAAAGAAAACGCGCCCGCCGCCGCATGAACCCAAAAGCCCGACACGCCATGAAGCATTTCTTTTCCCTCCTCGCCGCCGGTGCGCTCTTCTCCGGCTCAACCGCCCTCGCCGCAGACGCGAAACCAGCCGAGACGAAACCCGCTGACACCAAACCAGCGGCGGTTGTCCCGCTCGACCTGCTGCGCGATAAGGAAGTGCTCGCTCTCTTCTCCTCGCTGCCCGTTCAAGAGAGCGGTCGTGTGAAACCGCTCGACACCGTCGCGCGCTTCAAGCTGCTGCGATTCAGTGGCAAGCAGTCCGGCATCAGCGCCACGCGCAAGGACATGGAGGCCGACAAGACCGTGCCGATCAATGATCCGGCGACCGGCAAGCCGCTCGTCGATGCAAAGGGCAAGTCTGTTAAGTTCTCCGCGATGGAGTGGCTGCTCGTATCGTGGTTCCGTCCCGACATCGCCAAAGAGCTGCCCGTCTTTGTCGTCGATAACTCCGAAGCCATCACCGAGCTGGAACTCAAGGCCAAAGGCAAACGCGACCGCTACACCTACGCGGAGATCGAGCCCGGCCGCACCGCGCTGATGCGGAAGATGCAGGAGGTGCGCAACGTCGAACAAAAGCAGCGCACGCCCGTGCAGCGCGCAATGGCCAAGCTAGCTTTCGATTTCCTCGACTACGAAATGATGCTCTCGCACTTCGATTTCGTCCTCGCGCCATTCGGCAAAGAAGTCGCCGCGCTGCCGCCCGAACTCGCCGCCTGCCTCAAGGACGGCAAGCCCGACTGGACGACGCTCCTCCCGAGGATGGGCGAGTATCTCAAAGCCCATCCCGAAGCCGCCGCACCAATGGGAAATCCCTGGCTGCGTGAGTACTACCGCGCGCTCGTCGGCGCGTTGATGAGCGGAAACGAGGAGACGCTGCCGCGCTTCTTCCCACCGCCAGCGCAGAAGAGCGAGGTCTGGCACAGCCCCGGCACCGTGCTCAAGAGCGTGCTCGATGGCTCACAAGTCACCCCCGAGGACATCGTCAATTTGACCCTCTACGGCAGCCTCGCCACCACGGCCACCGATCCGACTGCCTTTAAAGCAAAGGTGAAGGAACTGCATGACAGCGTCATCAAGCTCGCAGCGGCGCGCCATGAATCCGGCCATGTGCCGATGGAATTGCATTACCATGGCTTCGATTACTTCTACAAGTCACTGCTCTGCTTTGTCTTCGGCTTGCTGCTGCTCGCCTTGAGTTGGGTGAATCCGGCCACCGGCTGGGGTCGCTTTTGCCGCAAGGCCTGCGTGCTGCTCACGCTCGGCGGCACCGCGTTTGGAACCGTCGGTATCGTGATCCGCTGCCTCATCATGGAGCGCCCGCCGATCACGAGTCTTTATGAGACGATCATCTTCATCACCACGACGGCTGCGCTTCTCGCGCTTCTCGCCGAGTGGATTACCAAGAAAGGCTGGGCGCTCGCCGTCGCCTCGGTCGCGGGCACAGCGGGCATGTTCCTCTCCATCCGCTTCATGAACATGGAGGGGCGCGACACGATGGAACTGCTGCAAGCCGTGCTCATCACCAACTTCTGGCTCTCCACACACGTCCCCTGCATCAATCTCGGCTACACCGCTGGCATGGTGTCTGCCATCTTCTCGGTGATCTACATCGTGCTAAGAGTCCTCGGCAAGGTGCGCCCCGGTGATGCGACCGCAAAGGATCTCACGCGCATGAGCTACGCCTTCATCATGGCCGGCCTCTTTCTCTCGCTCGTCGGCACCGTGCTCGGCGGCATCTGGGCAAACTACTCCTGGGGCCGCTTCTGGGGTTGGGATCCCAAGGAAAACGGCGCGCTCATGATCGTGCTCGTGAATCTCGCCATCCTTCATGCGCGAATGGGCGGCTACATCCGCGAGGTGGGCTTTCACTGCTGCGGCATCGTTCTCGGCATGGTCGTCGCCTTCTCATGGTTCGCCACCAATCAGCTCGGCGTCGGCCTCCACGCCTATGGCGCGATGGAGGGAGCGTGGATGTGGCTCTACATCTTCTGGGGCTCGATGACGCTGCTCCTGCTCGTCGGCATGGTCATTGCCATGCTGGACAAGCGTGGGCCACGTTCACCTGACGCTGGCGCTGCGGTGGCGGAGACCGCGATCTGAGTTCCGGCCTCGCGCCAAATTCAACTCATCTCATCAGCGTACCCATCAACTGCCGTGCTTCCGCATGGTCTGGCATGATCTGTAGTGCGCGCTGCGTGGCGGCGATGGCTTCATCCTTCCGCCCAAGCCTCGCCAAGATCGTGGCGCGGGCATACGGGATGCCTGCGTCGGTTGGGTTGGCTTGCTCACCCTGAGTGAGGGCGTTGATGGCTTCGTCTGTTTTGCCAAGGCTGTTTTTCGCGAGACCGAGATTGTACCAGGCGCGGGCAAATCGAGGATCGGCTTTCACTGCCGCTTCCAAGGCAACGGTGGCTTTGGGGATGTCACCGGCCTCGCTGAATGCCAGACCGAGCTTGTAATGGTAGTCAGCCTCGTTCGGCGCGAGCTTGATGGCGTCCTGTAGTTTCTCGATGGCTTGGACCGTGTTGCCCGACATCGAATGCATCATCGCCAGATCGTGATGAAACGGAGGCGAATTCGGGTCCCATCGAATCGCCGTCTCCAGATGCTTGATCGCTCCCGGCAGGTCGTTTCGCGCGAATTGGAACTGGCCGAGCTGCATCTGGCCGCTGGGCTGGTCGGCATTGAGATTCATCATGTGCAGCAGATCTTTTCCCGCCGCTGACTCAAGGTCGAGGTGCTCACGCAGAGTCCAGGCAGCCGCGCTCCGCACCGAACGCACCGGATCATCGAGCAAGCTCTTCAATGCAGCCTGCGCCGCTGCGGGCGTCCCCTCGATCACGCGCGCAGCCGAGGCGCGCACCAACGGATCAGCGTGATCAAGCAATGCGGCGACTGCATTCGAGACGACCGGCTCGCTGATCCAGCGCTCCAGCAGCAGGATGGCGCTCGACTTCCAGCGCGGGATCTCATCGCTATCAAGAAGCGCGAGCAATTCATCCCGAGCGGCAGCATCCCCCAGACGCGCCTTTGCGAATGTCTGCGCGCGAGTGCGAGTGCGGCGATTCATTTTCTCGCCGTGCGTCTTCTCGACCGCCGCGAGCGCCCATTCCACATCCTTGTCCTGGTGGCATCGGTTGCAGGCGTTCGGGATGTTGAACTGCTTGGTCAGCAGCGGATCAGGAATGGTGAAGCCGTGGTCGTGTCGCGAGTGCCGCTGCATGTAAACGGTCTGCGGCATGTGACAGTTCACGCACTGGCTGCCCGTGCTGTCGGCTTTGTGAAACGTGTGCGCCTCGGGCACGATGGGGATCGCGTTGGGGAATCCACCGGGCGTGTGGCACCTCATGCAGAGCTGGTTTCCCGGCAAGATAGGCTTTGCGGCGTGCGGGTCGTGACAGTCCACGCACCGGACTCCGGCGTGAAACATGCGGCTGCTGTGGAAGGAGCCGAACTCGTAGTTCTCATCGCGCACCTGTCCGTCTGGATAATAGATGTCGGTATTGTCCACGATTGTGAGCGAGTAGTGATCCGCAAACGAATCACCGGGCTTGAAGTCGCCGGTCAGCTCACCGCGCCGGGCATGACACGGCGCGCAGGTATCGATCATCTGATCGCGCGTGAACTTCACCGCCGTCGGATCCTTCTGCCCCGTGCCTTTATACTTCTGCTGCCAATCGACATGCGATTTCATCCCGCCGTGGCAGGACTCGCAGCTCACCGTCATCTCAGCCATCGTCGTGTGGTAGGCGTCAGTCGGCGCGTCGTAGTTCTTCCGCACGCGGGTGTTGTGACATGAGGCGCACATCTGGTTCCATCCCATCCCCCTGCCCGTCCAGTGCCCCCACTCGCCCGGCTTGCGATCCTCGTTGCCATAGACATTGAACCACTCGCTCTTGTGCGGATCCCAACAGGCTTCGAGCGTCTGGAGGCGACCGTTCGGCCCCTCGACGAGAAACTGCCGCAGCGGGTCGTGCCCAATGACGCGCTTCACCTCGTATGCATCGCGCTTGAAACCAAAGCCGAGCGTCACCACCTCGAATGAGTCGCCCGCCTTCCGCACCTCAGTCGTCTGCGTTGCATGACTGAAACTCCGGGCCGGATCAAACGCAGCACGATCCATGGCATTGCTCGGCAGCCGCTCCGCCATCCCATGATTCGACTTCGCCCATTTGTCGAACTCCATCGCGTGACACGCCTTGCACGCCGCAGATCCCGCGTAGGTGCCGAAGACGGTCTTCTCGTCCTCCATGACAAAGGGTTTCGGTGGCGGTGGTTTTGGTTTGGGGACTGGCGTGTAATTGCGCTCCGGCCAGAAAAGCCACGCGCCCGTGCCAAGAACGGCGACGGCAACCAACGCCAGTGGCCAGACTAGCGACATCGGCTTCTTCGCGCCCTTTGAGTCTTCTCTCACCCGCACGCAGTCGAACTCAGGCGCTTGCCCCTGTTCGATGTTCTTTTTCTTTTTGCTCATTCGGTGCGCTGCGAGTGTTGCGCCAGACTAGACAACGAAAGAGCCGACGCAAGATCAATGACCCGCGCAAGAAACGCCCACTCGGCGACATTGCCCGCGCACAGCCTGGGAGGAGACTGATCTCATCATGAAAACCACGCCTGCATTTCTCATTCCCATCCTGTTGATCGGCACTGTGCTCGCGGCCTGCACCCATCCGAGCAAAGAAGGGTCCGAGACATCTCCAGTCGGAAAAACCGTCCTGAGTGCCTCCGCGCTGGTTAGCGCTCGGGACAAGGTCAACTTCACCGAACATGTGAAGCCAATCCTCCAAACCAAGTGCGTCATGTGCCACAACCACAAGACACTGCCCGGTCGCATGAGCCTGGAGAACCGAAAGCGTGCCCTTTCTCCTGGAGCAACGGGAACACCCATCGTGCCGGGCCAACCCGAGCAGAGCCTCCTCCTCACCAACATCAAATCTGCCCACGCTCATGTGAATGCCATGCCACCGGTCGGAGAGCGCATCACCGAGGACGAACTCGCGGTGCTCACAAAATGGATCAGGGACGGAGCCGCCTGGCCGGAAGGCAGCGCCGGGAGACTGAATCCGGAATGGACGCCCCGTGAGTAGAATGCGGCGAGCACTGGCCAGCCACGCCACTTGAAGGAGCCCGAGTTACCTTTATGTACGGGCTACTTCCCCATGCCTGCCACCGCCAACGACAAACGCTGCACTTGGTGCCTCGGAAACGAACTCTACATCCGCTACCACGACAAAGAGTGGGGCGTGCCGTCGCATGACGACCGGCACCTGTTTGAGATGCTCATCCTCGAAGGCGCGCAGGCCGGGCTGAGCTGGCTGACCATTCTCAAGAAGCGCGAGAACTACCGCCGCGCGTATCACGACTTCGATGTGAAACGCATCGCCCGTTATGATGACAAAGATGTGGCCCGCCTGCTCGCCGACGAAGGCATCGTGCGGAATCGGCTGAAGATCGCCGCTTCGGTTCAAAACGCGCAGGCCACGCTCGCCGTGCAAAAGGAGTTCGGCAGCCTCGACGCGTTTCTCTGGCAGTTTGTCGGAGGCAAGCCGCTACAAGGGAAGCGTCGCGCCATGAGCGAGGTGCCGGCCCGCACCCCAGAGTCCGACGCCATGAGCAAGGCACTCCTGAAGCGCGGCTTCAAATTTGTTGGCTCCACCATCTGCTATGCGTTCATGCAGGCCGTGGGCATGGTGAATGATCATCTCGTCACCTGCCCGAGCCATCGTCAGCACGCCTGACGTCCCGCACTTCCCGATGCGGGCGAGAGACGACCCGGCTCTCGAAGCCGGGCTTTCTCACTCTTTAGCGGTTTCCTGTTTGGTGCCGCTACGGAACGATGACTTGGGTCGTGGTGCCGTCGTCGAAGGTGACGAAGACGAGCAGGCGACCGTTGGCATCCATCACGGGGGTCTCCCAGGTATGGGAGGCGTCGCCCGAGCCGGGGAGGTCTAGGGTGTCGATGGTCTTCGCGCCGCCAGGCGTCACGGTCATGCTGTCGCCGGTGCGCAGCACCAGCGTAGGGGCTGCGCCGTTGAGCGAGCGCCAGATGCCTTTGTTGTTGGCCGCCGTGGTGCCGCCGCCGATCACGGTGGCGATGAAGGCGAGGCGCTCGGTGGGCGCGGTGCCGCTGACCACGGGGTGATCGACGAAGAACAGGGTCGCGCCAGCGATGCCGGGCGCGGGATCGCCCGAACTGATGAGCAGGTTCATGGTGCCGCTGAGGTCGGTGTAAATGCCGAAGGTATCAGCGGGGTAGGCGCTGATGCCGTTGCCTGCGAGATCCACCCAGCCGAGCCACGCGCCGTGATTGCTGTTGTTCAGCCAACCGCTCCAGATATTGCCTGCCTTGATGTTGGGGTTGGCGGTGAGGATGGCTCCGGTGAAGAGGCCGGGGCGGTTCGTGTTGCTGTCGCCGCGACGCAAGATGTTGGTCGAGGTGGCTCCGGCGACGCTGAGCCAGATGCCGTCGTTCTTGGAGTTGTCGGCATTGTCGCCGTCGAGATTAAGTACGCCGCGGAAGGCGAAGGTGCCGCTGCCGCCCATGACGGGCAGATCGACTGCGGCAAAGGTGGCACCCGTCGTGCCGGGTGCGGCGTCTCCAGCGACCACGGCAGCGGCGGGATCGCCACCAGCCACGGGTTGATACCAGATGCTGGTCTTGATGCTCGGCTTGAGCATGGCGCCGAAGACGATGTTGCCCTGCGCATCCATGCGCACGGCACCAGTGTAGGTGCTGTTGAGGAAGCCGAAGGTCTGGCCCGCGACGCCGGGTGCGGCGTCGTTTTCACGCGCGACGACATCGACGGCGGTGACGGTATCATTGAGGATGCTGGCGCGGAGCAATGCGGAGTCGGTGCTTCCGCCCTTGAACTTCGCGGTGAAGGCCGCCTGAGCGGTGCCCGCGCCCGTGTCTGCGGAGGCGAAGCAGCCGAAGCCGAAAGCGCCGAGCTTGGTGCCAGCAGGCAGAGGCGGGACCTGGGTGGGAATGTCATCACCCTCTCGCATGAGGATCTGGAAACCGGTGCCACCGAGCTCGCTCCAGAGTCCGGTGTCGTTGTCGATGGTGGTAGGCGGTGTGCTGCTAGGATTGGTCGCGAGAGCCGCGAAGAGCGTGACCTGACCGGCGTCATTGATGCCGGGGATCAATGGCAGATCGCTGAACTTGGCCGCCGTGGCCCCCGTCTCGGGAGCGTCGTCGCCCGTGCGCGCGAGACGCTTGAGCAGCGCACCGTCGTCCTTCCAGAAGCCTTTGAAGTTCGTGCCATTGACGCCGGGACCAGTCAACTCACCAGGGAAGGCGAGATGTCCGTTCTCGGCGATGAAACCGCCGCGCGTGAGCATGTCGAAGTACAGCCCGCTGTCCGCGCCGGTGGCGTCGGGAGCGCTGGCGGTGGTGATGACATGCTGTCCAAAGGGGGTGGTGATCGGGTCGGCAACGTCGGTCACCGTGATGGTGAGATCCTGCGAGTCGCTCAGGTTCGGTGTGCCGTTGTCCGTGGCGGTGACGGTGAGGCTGAAGGGTCCTGGATTGCTTTCAAAATCAGGCGCAGCGGTGAAGGTGAGCACGCCGCCTGCGCTGAGGGTGAACAGGCCTGCGTGGGTGCCGCTCTTCGTATAGGTGATTGTCTGCGCGGGTAGATCTGTATCCGTTGCGACGACCGTGGTTACTCCGGTGGTGTTTTCGGCCACATTGATGGCAGCCGTCGCGCCGCCGCTATTGCTGGTGATCGTGGGCGCGGTGTTGGCGATGCTCAGCACCACATCATTGCCGCTGCCACCGATGTAGGAGATCTTGAAGCCAAAACCCGAGCCGAGGAAATTGGGAATGATCGCCCCTTCCGCCAAGCCGTCAAAGGTGCCGGTGCCACCGGTGCGGTTGACGATGAGATAGCTGTCCGTGGCGAGCGGCACATAGCCGCCGAAGGAGGCGAGGCTGAGCGTGGCCCCGCCGAGACTTACATTGCCGTTGCCGTTGAGCTGGTCGTAACCGGTGCCGACAGTGGCTCCGCCGATCTCCACACTGAAGGTCGCGCCGCTGCTGAAGACGACGTTCTTCGTGTTCAGGATGCCGAGTCCCGCGCCCGGCGCGACGCTGCCGCCGGAGTTCACCTGGGTGGCTCCATTGATGGTGCCGCTGCCGTCGAGCGTGCCGGTGCTGTTGACGATCACATCCGTCGCGGCAAGGCCATCGGCGAGTGAACCATTCACGCGCATCGAACCAGCGTTGATGGTGGTGGTGCCGGTGAAGGTGTTGGCACCGGAGAGGTTCAACGTGCCACCTCCTGCCTTCACCACCGCACATGCGCCACTGATGACGCCTGCGAACTCGGTCGATGTACCATCGCCACCCGTGGTTAGATTGCCATTACCGAGTGTGATGCTTGTGCCGCTGACGCCTGCGATGGAACCGAGAGTCTGAGGGATTCCATTGAGATCAAGCACGGCGCCACTGGCGGTGAGAGTCACCGCCGTCGTGCTCGGTAGCGACCCTGAGACCCCGAACGTCACGGCATCAATTCCCACGCTCAAGTCGGGCGAGGCCAGCCCGGCGAAGGTGATTGTGTGTGACCCGGCCGTAGGCACGGTAATGACGGTGCTGAAGCTAGTCCAAGCAGTGTTGCCGGTCTGCCATGAATAGACGTTGATACCATCCAAAAGAATCTGACTCGGGTTGATCCCGCCAACCCTCGAAGCCGCATTCCAGGCAAGCGTGTAGCTGCCTGGAGCGGGAAAATTGACAACTTGACTGATCGTGCTGTCGCGCTGCAGGCTGAGAGCCTGCCTGCCATCTGGTGCTTGCTGGTATCCCCATGCAGCACTGTTCGCCTGTACGGCGACAGCATACGGTGCATTGCCGGTGCTGGTCCAGCCAAACGCGGCCTGCTGCGCGCCTGACATGAAGTTGTAATAAACAGAGTCACCAGCGGCCAGCGCGGGACTCTCAAAGCTGCCGTTCTGGATCAGGGACCTGAGCCGGACGGTCCCGGCGTCAATCGTCGTATCACCCGCAAAGGTGTTGGCTGCGATCAAATCAAGCGTGCCCGCGCCCTGCTTCGTCAATCCACCTGCGCCGCTTATCACGCCGCTGATCGTGCTCGCGGTGCCCGTGTTCGTCACGGTCACGCCACCATCGCTGGTGATCGGTGCATCCACCGTCAGATCGACGGCGGCCAGATCGACACTGCCCGCGCCTGTCGTAATGGCGGCTGCGGCGGCCAGACTGGCGACTTCAGCGGGCGACAGGGCGCGATTGAAGACAGCCACTTCATCCATCAATCCACTGAAGGCCTGACCAGCGTCAAAGGTGCCACCGACTGAATCCTGATCCTGACCGAGCACCATGCTACCTCCACCGGTAATGGGTGAGCCGGGGGTAATCATCCCTGCAAATTTCTGCACGCCGTCCACATAGACCACCAACGCACCACCTGCGCTGTTCCAAGTCATCGCGAGGTGATGGAATTGGCCATCACTCAGGATCGGACTAATCGAAGGAGTGATGGTCAAAGCATTGCCGTTGACCCAGATGTCATTGGTAGAGAACAGGATTTCATTGTCGGCGCCAGGAACTGCATAGGAGAAGAAAAACCCTGCGTTCGACGGTTTCACCCACGCGCTCACCGTCAGGGCCGTCGTGGGCCAGCTCCCGCTGACGGGATTGGCGATGGCGTATTCGGTGATCGTTCCACCGGGGAAGCTGAGCGCCCCGCCGAACTTGCCTGCGACAGCACCGTCACCCGCAGCGCGAAACACGGTGGAACTGTTGCCCGAGCCGCTGCTGTCGGTGAGCGTCACGCCATTCGTGGCGGGTGTTTCATCCATGGTGTAGTGCAGCACCGCACCTGTCGGCAAGGCCGGGACAGGACTTGTCGAAACAAAGTCACCGCTGCCGCTGGCGTCGCTATCGGCGAGAACCACGATGTTTCCAGCGTCGGACACCAAGGCTCCGGCCGTGGTGATGTCACCCGCTGCTTCGAGCGTGATGTTGCCGCTGGCGGTCGTCAAAGTGCTGCCCACTGCTGTGGTGATGTTTTGACTGACCTTCACCGTGATCGTGCCTGTGCCGGAGGCGGCGATGCGGGCGTTGTTCCCAACGGCAACGTTATCGATTCCCGGCGAGGCATCATCATTCTGCAAGTCCACGTCGAGGTTCTTGTTCGCTGCGCAGGTGATGCTGCCATTCAGGTTCACCGTGTCATTGCCGGTGCCGCCATTGAGCGTGAGACCATTCAAGGCCGTGCTGAAGGCTCCGACGTTGAGGATGTCCGTGCCGCCCGCCGCATTGACGGTAATGAGACCGGTGATGCTGGCCAGCGGGATGCTGACGCTGTTCGTGCCGCTGCCAGTGCCCGCGTTCGAACTGATGACGGAGCCCGCGTTTGCACCGATGACCAGGTTGCCTGCGGATTCGCTCAGCGAGAGCGTGTTGTTGCCATTCGCGACATCCGTGATGATCAAAGCACCGCCACTCAAGGTGGCGATGATGTTGGAGACGGTGGCGACCTGCACGGCAGCACCGCTGGAGCCCAGGCCATTGGTGACGACGACGGTGAGAATGCCGAAGCTTGTCGGCTGTGTGCTGAAAGTCACGGTCAGCGAGGTCGCGCTGGAAGCCGTGACGGTGCCGACCGCGCCGTTGCTGAAGACCACGGTGTTGTTGCCCGGCGTCGTGTCGAAGTTGAAGCCGTTGATGGTGATGGTCGTCGCGTTGGCCGCGAGTGTGATCGTGGAGCTGGTGACTATGGGAACCAGCGGCACGAGCGCGACATCATTGCCGTCACCACCCACATAAGTGATCCGTTTGCTCACGCCGTTGACAACAACGCTGGCACCTTCGGCCAGCCCGGTGAACGTGCCGGTGACGGCGTCCGAACTGTCATTGCGAACAAGGACGAACGAGTCGCCCGAGCTGCCACCCGTGGGCACATAGGCACCGCTCAGGGTCAGGGTAGTGCCGGTCAGGTTCACTTTGCCAGCTACGTTGAGCGGACTGTAGTCAGTGTCTTCGACTGCGCCAGCAATGGCGATGCCAAGCTTTGATCCGGCGCCAAATGCCACGGCAGTGTCCGCCGAGGTGGTGATGTCCGTGCCAACGGTGATGGGCTTCACGCTCCCGAAGGAACCTGAGGTCAGCGTCAATGCGCCGCCTCCGGTGTGAATGGTGCCGAGGTTGAAGAGAATGTTGCTCGCCGAGGTAAGTGCCATCGACGTGCTGGCACTACGCGTGATCGGGGCGCTGATGATGATCGCGCCGCTGCTCGCATCGCCGACGCTCAGCGTGCCGCTGGTGGTGATCATGTCCAGTTCAGTGTCGGAGAGTTCAGCGCCGCTGACTGCGTCAGTCGTTGATCCCAGATCAATCGCAACACCTGCGCCCGCCTTCACCGTGACACCCGCCGTTCCAGAGATGGAGCCGTTGGACAGTAACATGCGCGCTCCCACGCCAAAGCCGCTGACGAGGTTGATCGTGCCGCTAGTCGAGACTGCTGTGGTGCTGTCATAGAGAATGCCAGGGCCGGTGCTGGTTCCTCCGCCGACGTAGGAGCCGGTGATCGTGATGGTGCCGTTGGTCGAGGCCACTTGTCCGGCGGTGGTGATGACCACGCCTTTGCTGCTGGCCTGATCGGCTCCGGTGCCAGTGAGCGTTAGATTTCCGTTCACCGTCGTGACTCGTGATCCAGCGTCGGTGACGACGATGCCATTGCCATTCGATCCGAGTCCGCTGGCAATGCGGGTGATGCCGATGAGTTCCACCACGGTGGCACCAGTGCCTGTGACCCCCGCTCCATTCTGAACGACGACGCCGAAGTTGTTCGAGCTGCGACCGAACCGGGCATCACCATCGAGGGTGATCTTCCCGGCAGACGACGTGATCAGGGCCGTGGCACCCGTGACCTGAATGCCGTGATGCTGCGCGTTGGTGTCGCTGCCGAAGGTGGCGGAGTTTCCTTTGCCAATCAGATTGATGGTTGCCGTTCCTGTGGACTGCACGGTGCTCGCATCGACGACGATGCCCTTGGAGGTTCTGTTACTGGCACCGGCATTGCCGAAGCCAGTGATCGAGATGGCTCCATCAACCGACGTTACCGAAGATGCGCCGGTGAGCGCAAGTCCCGTCCCGAAGCCACTGCCCGAGCCGTTCAAGGTCAACAAGCCTTGGTTGGCGGCGAGGCCGATCCCGGTCGAACTGATGACCGATCCGCCGCCGATGGCAATGCCGCCGCCGTCGCCGACACCAGTGCCCGTGATGGAAACGTTGCCGGTGCCACTCGTTGTCACCGTCGCTCCGGTCACGGAAATGCCGGAAGCCGTCGAGGTGATCGAGATCGCACCATTCGCCGTCTCCGCGCTAGCTCCTGCTGCCATCGACACCGCACCGGTTGCTTTGAGTGTGATGCTGCCGGTGCCGCTCGTGATCAAATTCGCACTTGCTGCTACCACGACGCTGTCCGTGCCGGGCGAGGCATCATCGTTGAACAAGTCGGCATCGAGACTCGCATCCAGTGCGAACGTGACGTCGCCATTGAAGGTAACCGCGTCATTCCCGGTGCCAGCGTTGATCGTGAGGCTGGGCAGCGTGCCGGTGAAGGCACTGACGTTGATGATGTCATTGCCCGCTGCGGCATTGACCGTGATGCTTGTGACGCTGGCGCGGGAAAGATCGCCTGAATCGCCTGAGATGGCTGCCCCGCCATTGATGCTAAAGAGGCGACCAGCCGCAGCAAACTTGATGTTGCCGGCGCTCGGCTCGGAAACGGTCAACGTGTCGCCATTGCCGAAAAGATCGGTGACGACGATGGCATTGCCTGTCGTCGTGACCAGGTAATCCGGCACGACCAGCACGCCTGACATGGCATACATGGCATTAAGCTCGGCAAAATTGTGTCCAAAACTGCCATTGGCGATCCAATTGCTGGTTGAATTGGCATGGCCGACGCCCGCTCCGTTGGCACCCAGAGGACCGAAGGGACCGGTTCCTTCCCACTGAGTGCCTGTCCAGACTTGGGCAGCGGAGGCATTGCCATTCGCGTCGGTGATGACGGTTTCCAAGGGCGTGCCAGGGGCGATAAAGGTGCCGTCCCACAAGTCGGCATTGTCTGCGGCGAGCCTGAGACCGTTGAGGCCATAGAACGAAACGCCGATCGCTGCCGGATTGGTTCCAGTGTTGTCGCGTGCCGCCACGGCAGGCGACGTGGTGCTGACCACAGCTGTCCAGGTGGTGCCCAGGGCTGCCAGGGCAGGCACCGCAGCCGCCTGCGCCGCCACGAAGGCATTGTAGTCCGCAATGTTCGTGGACTGTGCATCGCGAGTGCCGGAGGTCACAAAGATCAAGCGATACGAACTGCCAGGAGCGAGGCCCGGAGGAACGGTGACGCTCGCCGCCTGCACGCTGACCGGGGCCGCGATGAGAGTGATCAGGGCGGTGAGGAGTCCGACGAGAAAGTGGCGGGTGAGTGGTGAAGTTTTCAGGTTTTTCATGGCAAATGAGGTGACGGGTGATCGCGGGAGCGGGGATTCAGAGGCAGCGCGGGTTCCAGGCCCGGTTTTTGGCGCGGTGTTTCACCTGAGGTGAAGATTTTTCGCGAATCACCAGCCGTGGCTGTGATCTCGCGATGGGCACTCACGCGGCGCAGCAGCCCGAGGCCGAGATTTTTGCCAAGACGGGGCAGTTGCAGGACGGGCCTGTGCCTGTCACAAGCCTCCTCTGCCGGACGTCCTTACCACCGGGCGGGCATCCCGTATTTTAGCACGGAACTCGGGAACGCTTTGGGCGCTCGACTCTGTGGCAAGTGTATCGGTGCCAAGAGTGGGGAATGAATCTCTCGGCACCGAGTGACCAGCCTCATGCCAGAATCCAGAAGAACACAATGGCGATGGCGGTGGGCGGCAACGCCCCGAGGAAAAGGCCCAGCGGGCTGATGCCTTCACTGCCGAATGCCTTGGCGTTTTGCAGGAGGCCCACGCCGGCAGGATTGGGCGCATTGGCGATGACGGTAAGTCCTCCACCCGTGACGGCACCAGCGACGAGCGCGTATTTCAAATCATCGCTGATGCCTTCCACCAATGAGCCGAGGTAGGTGAGCGCGGCGTTGTCCGTGAGCGCGGTCAAACCAGTGGCCCCGAAATACAAGGTGGCTCCGTCCATGCCTGCGATGAGCGGTTTGAGCCACCAGGACTGCAAGGAGCCGAGCGTGACGAGTCCGGCAAGGAAGAAGCCGACGAGCAGCCCTTCGCGCAGTTTCAGGCCGTCCTGATATTCGCGCGTGGCGGAAACGAGACCGAGGAAGAGCATGAACACGCCAAAGAACACATCGGGATGATGCGCAAAGCCCACGACCGCACCAAGAAAGCCGAGATGCGCGACGGTGAGCCATGCGGGGATGGAGTCTGTCTTGACGTGCTGAGTCGCGAGGCTCAGCAGTTCCTTCCGAAAAACGAAGGCGACCAGCGCGGTGGAGACGAGGCAGCTCGCAGCGGCCTTCCAGCCGAAGTGGGTGAGCATGAAGACCGTGTCCCACTGCCACTTCGCGGCGACCATGAGCACGGGCGGCGCGGCGAAGTGCGTGAGGGTGCCGCCGATGGAGATATTCACGAACAGCAGGCCCAGCGTGGCATAGGCGAACTTCAGACTGATCTTGCGGTCGAAGTAGCGGCGCTTAAGCAGGATCGCAAGCAGGGTCATCGCCGCCGGTTCCGTGATGAGTGATCCCAGCAGGCTGCCCACGGAGAGGGCAGCGCAGTAAAACGCGAGGCTCTCCTGCAGCGGAAGCAAGCGGGCGATGAAAGAGATGAAGGACTCTGCGAGCTTCACCACCGGCCGCGTGGCTGCCACGACCATGACGACGAGGACGAACTTCGGCTCGGTGAAGTTCAGGCTTTCGATGTACACGACCGCGTCATGCACGGAGCCTTTGAGCGCAGCGATGCCGACAAACAACGCCGCAGCCCACAACCCAAATACCACCTCCGTCTCCGCCAGGAAATGCAGCAGATTCTCCGCGATGGAGCCTTTCGGATGCCGGTGCGCCCAGTGGGCGAACCTCTTCACGCAAAAGGTGTGCAGCACAGCCAGGGCAAAGAGCACGCTGGCGAGGAGTTCAATCGGAGAAGCAGTCACGGAAGAGAAGTTTATGGGGCAACAATCAAATTCAGGCGCCTTTCGACGCGAGCAGGTGATAAAGCCGGAAGCCTCCGGCAAGGACACCGAGGAACATCAGCAGAGCGAAGGCTTTCAGCATCCAGGCCGGTGTCGGTGCTGTGATCTGACCGCGTGAGGTGAAGTGACCGACGAAGTTCTCGCCGATCCATTCGGCTTTGAACCACAAAATACAGCCAACCACGAAGCAGGCGGCGGTCATGCCGCAAGCTTTCACGAGTTCGGATTCGGCTAGGATGGACCAGTCAGGATTCATCGCCATTGGGGATAAATTGAATCAGTGAGGGGCAGTCATCATCAAGGGTGGTTTTCAAACAAGCGCAGCATCGAAGCTGGGATGAGGGGAAGACAGGAGCGTTCGTTTCTCAGCGCACGACCAGCACGCTGCATGGCGCGTGCCTCACTACCTTTTCCGCCACACTGCCAAGCAAGAAATGCTTCATGGCCGTGATCCCATGCGAAGCGATGATGATGGCATCCACGCCACGAGTCCGTGCCAGATCGCAAATCACCTCTCCAGCCCTCCCCTCCTCCACAAGTGTGGTCACACGGGTGCGGCCGGGGAAATATTCCGTCGCCAGCGCCTGCATCCGCTTTGCCGCCGACGTTTTGATTTCTCGATGGAGGTCACCAGTCTGGATGCGCAGCCCTTCAAAAGGCGGCTCGGTCACATAGACCAGCACCACCTCGGCCTGAGTCAGTTGTTGAAGCTTGCGTGCCTCGCGCACTGCCGTCAGCGAGTCCTCCGAAAAATCAGTCGGGACGAGTATCCTTTTCCAATGGGTTGGCGTGCTCATGGCGTGGGATAAAAAGTTTCAGCGACATGCTGGCCTGTCCTGCCACTGAGGCAAGCAGAGTCGCGGAAATCGGTGCCTGGTGTGTCACTTGCTTGCGCGGGGCGTCACCCGCCCTGGTCAATGCGCGGCACCACCCGCCCTGAGCGTCATCGCCAGGTAGCCCGCATACAGGGCCAGGAGCACAAACCCACGCCACCGCCCGAGGATTCCGCCTTTGCCTGGAAGTATGACCAAGGTGGTGACGATGCCGAAGATGAGGCTTGGGATCAGTTCCGGCACCTTCACTGGGTAGGGATGGATCAAAGCGGCCAGCGCGGCGATGAAGAGCGCGTTGAAGACATTGCTGCCGAGGATGTTCCCGAGTCCGACATCATGGTGCCCTCGGATTCGGGAGATGATGGTGGTGGCCAGTTCGGGTGTGCCCGTCGCCACGGCGACGACGACTGCTCCGACGATGAAGGGACTCCAGCCGAGCACTTCGGCCACGCCTTTGCCACCATGCACGACGAATTGCGCGGCACCAATCAACATGCCGAGCCCGGCCAGCACGAGCAGCACCGTCTTCATCAGAGGAGCACGGCCTGCTTCGATGATCTCCTCCTTGTTCCGGGCGCGATACCGCCTTGCATGGCGCACCACCAGCATCAACCAAAGGGCGAAGATGCCCATCAAGATCACCGCATCCGCGCGGGAGAACCAGCCGTCCCACAGCACCGCCGCCATGATGAACGGCACCGCCAATGCCCATGCCCAATCCCGCCGCACACCATCGTCCTCCACCTTCATACCAGAGAGGGACAGCACCAGGGCCAGGATGAGCGCAACGTTCACAATATTGCTGCCCAAAACATCCCCGAGAGAAATCGCAGGCAGACCATCTCTCGCCGCCTGGATCGCCACCATGAGTTCCGGGGATGAAGTGCCAAACGCCGCCACCGTCACGCCGATCACAGCCACCGGCCATCGTGCCCACTTGGCCAGCCCCACGGAGCCATCGACGAACAGCGAGCCACCGATCCACACGAGCACAACACCAACAAGTAGGAGAAGAATGGAAATGAGCATGATCGTAAAATGGAGTGCGCTCCACGGTGTCGAGTAGCCGCCACAGCGCAAGACGTGTGGAAAATGAGTGCCGTTTGGGGATCCGCCATCTCGGTGCAATCCGTGCACGCTTGGGCAAGCCAGTCTTGTGATTGAAAAGTCCGCCGAGGAAGTTAAGGCTGCGCTACGCACGCCGTATGGTTCTGCCGATTCCCCACTCTCTGTCGTGATCCACTCTCACCACGCCGACTTTCCCACCACGCACTGGACGCTCGTCCAGTCCGTGCAAGGCGGAAGTCCCGACGACGCGGCCCGGGCGATGGAAAAGCTGTGCGCGGGCTACTGGTATCCCATCTATGCCTTCCTGCGCCGCAGCGGCCATGCGGCGCATGACGCGGAGGATTTGACGCAAGCTTTCTTCCACCGGCTCATCACCGAGAACGCGCTACTCATGGCGCAAGAGCAGGACGGCAAGCTCCGCTCCTGGCTGCTCGGCGTTCTGAAACATCTGCTCAGCGACCACTTTCGCCATCTCGGCACGCAAAAACGCGGCGGTGATGTGCCGCACGTCTCCTTCGACGAAATGGCCGCCGAGGAGCGCTACGCGCACGAGCCGCAAACCGTGACCGATCCCGACGCGTTCTTCACGCAGGTCTGGGCGCAGGATTTGCTCACCACCGTGCGAGGCAGGCTCCGCGAGGCCTACGAAGCTGCGGGCCGCAAAGAAGTCTTCGACCTGCTGCTGCCTTATCTGATGTGGGACAAAGAACCGCCCTCCGGCCGCGAGATCGCCGAACAGATCGGTGCCAGCGAAGTCGCCACGCGCATCCTCATCCACCGCCTCCGCGTGAAGTTCCGCACCCTGCTCAAAGACGAAGTCGCCCGCACCGTGCTCGCCCCCGAGGAGATCCCCGGGGAGCTGGCATGGCTGCAGGGTGTGCTGGCAAAGTAGGCTGCGGCTTAGCGCTTGCCTTGTAGCGCGTCTCTGTGAGACGCACACACGGGTGCGCCTCACAGAGAACATGCCGTCTCACAGAGACGACCTACCATTTGCGCCGACGGCGGATCACCATGCCCAGCAGCCCGCCGAGCAGGAGCAGGGCACGGGAAGGTTCGGGGACGGCTTCAGATGTGAATGTCGCCGTCGCGCCGCTGATCGTCTTCGTAAATCCATTCGGCAGGAGCCAGGTGTCGCCACCGAACGCACGGATATCGATCGGCAGAACGGCAGTGCCGCTAAAGGTCAGCGTCTCGCCTGCTTGATAGGCATGTCCGGAGCTGGATGCAAAACCCCAACCGTCGAGGTTGCCGCCTCCATGCCACACCTGGACTGAATCAATCGAAAGAGCGCCGCTCAGGGAGCCGGTCAGTTGCACCGTGCCACCCGGATTGAAAGCGTAAAGCCCATCCGGAACGGATCCCGGAAGAGGATAGCTTCTGAAATAGTCGCCAACGCCGCCCCATTGGGTGATGCCAATCGTTGATGAAGTGGTGTTCGCATTCACCGTGCCCCCCGTGGTGACGATGTAGCTGCCCGAGAAGGTCCATGTGGACACACCGGTCTCGGGAATGCCGACAGCGGTAATCACCAGAGCGGAGTGTGCTTGGGAGGCCATTGAGAGAAGCAGGAGCAGGGATGCTAGAAGCCCGCGAAGGGCGTGGGTGGTGTTGATGCTGTTTGTTTTCATAATCGGTTTGAGTTTGTGAGGTGATGCAGTTGAGCCTGCGCACCCTTCCAGGCCCGGTTTCCGTCCCGGTGTTTCAGCAAATCTTCGATTTTTTCCTCGATGCGCCCGACGCACAGGATTTCGGCTTCTCTTCCAGATCATCAGAGATGGCTATTCCCGGACATTGCCGCTCCGAGTTCACCTGCCGTCCTCCTCGCCGTCAGCGTCCCCTCCGCAGAATCGCCCCCACTCGGTTTTTCCATGAAACACTGCCCCGCAAACCGGGACTGTATTCCATCGCTGTCCCGATCCATCCTCCAACATGCCCGCCGAATCCCCAGCCCCATCTCCACCGCCGCTCGGCGTGGAGAACTACCAACTCGGTGCGGAGATCTCCACCGGCGGCATGGGCAGTGTGCTGGAAGCGCACGATGCGAAGCTGGACCGCACCGTGGCCATCAAGGTCATGCTGCTGGAGGCGAACGCCGACGCCCGCATGAGGCAGCGCTTCCTGCGCGAGGCTCAGGTGCTCGCGAAGCTCGCCCATCCGAACATCGTGCCCATCTACGACATCGTGTGGGAGGACGGCCAGCCGCTGTTCTATTCGATGAAGCGGATCAAAGGCCGCACGCTCCACGCCATCCTCACCGATCTGCGCAAACAGGTCCCCGAAACCCTCCGCGACTACTCGCTCGACCGCCTGCTGACGATTTTCCGCAAAGTCTGCGACGCCATCGCCTTCGCCCACAGCCAGGGCGTGCTCCACCGCGATCTGAAACCCGAAAACATCATGGTCGGCGAGTTCGGCGAGGTGCTGGTGATGGATTGGGGACTGGCGAAGGTGGTTCGCGGTTCTCAGTTCGCAGTTCTCAGTTGTGATGAGCTGGCGACGCCAGAGGAACAGGGAACCGAGAACAGCGAACTGGGAACTGGTTCGCAAACGCTTCACGGCGCGGTGCTCGGCACTCCCCAATACATGTCCCCCGAGCAAGCCCGCGGCGACATGACAGACGTGGATGAGCTTTCGGACATCTATGCGCTCGGCGGCATTCTTTACGCCATCCTCACGCTGAGGCCGCCGGTGGAGGGCGCGACGGCGCTGGAGGTGCTGGAGAAGGTCAGCAAAGGCGAGATCACTTCACCGACGGCTTTGAAAAACAGCTCCGGCAGCCGGGGAAAGGTCTTTGAAAAAGGCGAAGTGCTCGAAGCAAAGCTCATCAAGCCGCTGCCGCACATTCGCGGCAGTCGTGTGCCTGCGGCGCTGTCCGCCGTGGCGATGAAGGCGCTGCAACTCGACAAGGCGCAGCGCTACGCCAGCGTCACCGCCTTCAACGCGGACATCGAGGCCTACCAGAACGGCTTTGCCACCCGCGCGGAGCAGGCGGGCTCGATGAAGCAGCTTCAGCTCCTGCTGCTGCGTCACAAAGCCGTCACCGCATCCCTCGCCGCGTTGCTGCTCATCAGTTTTGGCTTTGTCTGGAAGGTGATGGCCAGCGAGCGCGTGGCTCGCCAGTCCCTCGCCACCGCGCAGATCGCCCTCGCCGATGTCGCCTTCCAAGATGGCGATGTGACACACATGATGACTGCGCTTGAAGTCGTGCCCACGACCTTGCGCGATCAAAGCTGGCACTACCTCGCCGCGAAGCGCGATTCATCGCTCGGCACGCTCATGATCCCCGGCTTCTGCGAGCAGGTGACGGATGTCTGCGCCGTTCCGAATGCGCCCGCGCAGTTCGCCATCGCCAGTCGTGACGGGCGCATCGGCGTCGTGGATGTGGTGAGCAACGAAATCCTCCGCACCCTCGACACCGGCCACGCAGGCGAGTTGCGCCTCAGCCCTTCCGCCGATGGCAAACGCCTCCTCGCACGCGCCAGCTCCGCCAGCGAAGCGGTCTTGTTTGATCTCATCACGGGCAAAAAACTCCGCAGCTTCCCCGTCTCGCACTCGGACGCCGCCGCGCATCCGTATCTGCAAACCCTCGCGCTGAATGCCACCGGCACACTCGCGGCCTTCGCCGACTTCGACAGCCCCGCGCTGCATCTCATCGACACCGAAACCGGCGCGGTGCGCTGGACGAAACCCTTCCAGCCCTTGCGCATGCTCTTTGCCTCGCACGGACACGTCCTGGCACTCATCCAGCATCAAGACTATGTCCTCTCGGGTCTCAGGCTCACCGATGGCAGCACCACTTTTCGCTCGCGCCTCAACGCCCACCCAAACTCCATGGCAGCCAGCCCCGATCACGCCCGGCTCGTCATCGGCCTCATCTCCGGCGACATGGAGGTTTATCATTCCAACAACGGCGTCCTCATTAAACGCCAGCGCGTCGCCGCCATGCCCATCGCGCAGGTGGCCTACAGCGCGGGCAGCAACGTGATCACCCTCGGCGGCAGCGCTTCCCAAAGCCTCGCCGTCAGCCGCACGCTGCACTTTTTTCATCCCAGCGATCTCGCGCCCACCGGCAGCTTCCACGGCATCACCGATTACATCGGTCATCTGCCGCTCAGCGTGAATCACGTCAGCGGACACCTCCTCACGTCGCAATCACCACCGCAGATCTGGCACTTCCCAGATCAACCGCTCGCCGAGATGCTGCCAGGAGGCGACGAAGGCTGGTCCTGCCATTTCCTCTCCGACACCGAACTGCTCGCCCGAGCAGAAAAGGCATACGCGACACGCTTCGACGTGTCAGACCCGCGCAAACCCATCACCATGCCCGCTTCCATCGGCGAGAAGCACCCCGTCAGCGCCGTCCACCTTACCACAGGCCTCATCGCCACCGCTTATTCGCGAAATAGCCTCACCACGCCCGGTGCCGCGCTCAGCCTGTGGCAGAGCACGAAAGACGGAGTCAGCGAAAAATGGTCTCGCCCCGCCGAGTTGAGCGCTGACGGCACCATGCACCTCGACTTTGACGAAAGTGGCGCACGCCTCCTGCGCACCACGCCCCAGCCCCGCAGTCGTCTCATCATCCACGACACTCGCACCGGCGCGGTGCTCCACGATTTCAAACACGAAGCCTACAAAGCCATCTTTGCTGGCACCCACGGCCACATCATCGCCATCTCCAGCGAACTCCAGCCCGACAACACACAAAAGGGCACCATCGCCATCCTCGATCCGCAAACGGGCCGCATCCTCGCCTCCCTCGATCACGACAGCGCCCTCTACGCCCTCACCGCCTCGCCCGACCGCCGCCTCATCGCCGTCGGCGGCACCGACCGCTTCATCATGATCCTCGATGCCGACACCCTCGCCGTGAGACATCGCTTCCGCGCCCACGACGCCACGATCAGCGCCGCCTGCTTTCATCCCACCCAGCCCCTCCTCGCCACCGGCTCCGCCGATCACAGCCTCAAGCTTTGGCGCTACACCGACGCCACCCTCCTGCAAACCTTCACCGCCCTCGAAGGCCTCCCGCGAAGCCTCACCTTCAGCCCGAATGGCAAACTCCTCGCCACTGATGGGCGTGACCGCGCGGTGCGGGTGTTTGAGATGGAAGAGCACTAAGCCCGAACCACTCGTTCATAACATGACCGAAGCCGGGAAAAAACGGGCAGGACCAGCCCAGCAGAGCACCTCTGCGGTGCCGTGCGGAAAGGAAGGCGCACCGCGATGATTCCTTGATGATCCGGTACGGCAGTAGTCTTGACAGAGTGCCAGAGGGGGATGTCGAGTTGAGATTTCCGGGCGCTGCTGCTCCTGATCCTCCTCAATCTCGGTCAGGAATGGCCCCGAAGTGCGTTGCCTGAACGCTAGAGTTCTTTGCCTGGACGACAGAGTTCTCTGTCTGGACAGCGGAGTCCTTTGCCTGGACAGCGGAGTCCTTTGCCTGGACAGCGGAGTCCTTTGCCTGGATGGCGGAGTTCCTTGCCTGGATGGCGGAGTTCCTTGCCTGGATGGCGGAGTTCCTTGCCTGGATGGCGGAGTTCCTTGCCTGGACGACGGAGTTCTTTTTCTGGACGACGGCGCTCTTTGCCTGGACGATGGAGTCCTTTGCCTAGACGACGAAATTCTTTGCTTGGACGGCGGAGTTCTGTGGCTAGACGACTGAGTTCCTTGTCTGCACCGTCCAGCTCGTTGCCTGCGTGGGTATGTTCTTTGCCAAAATGGCAGGACCTTCGATCTCCTGCGAGTTTCCGACTTCTGGCCCCCGGCAACCGACCGCGCCCATCGTGCGTGGGAGTCAGGCGGGCGCGTTCGGCTCTCAATGGCGCGTCGCACTCAATTGCCAGCCGAGCTGGATTGCAATCGCCGACGCTGTCCGTATGGATGCCCTCATCCCTCGCCCATGTTACCCCGCCTTCTCATCAGCTTCATTGTCGCCGCTTCCGCCGCGGCGGAGTTCCCCGCGCTTTATAACAGCGAGCCGGGCAATCCCTCGCCGATGTCACCGCAGGAAGCACTGAAAGCACTCAAACTCCCAGATGGCTTCAAGGCGACGCTCTTTGCCGCCGAGCCCGATGTGCAGAACCCCATCGCGATGGCTTGGGACGCGCGCGGGCGCATGTGGGTGGCGGAAAACTACACCTACGCCGAGCGCGCGAAGCGATTCGATTTGTCACTGAATGACCGCGTCATCATTCTTGAGGACAAGGACTGGGACGGCAAGGCGGAGACGCGCACGGTCTTCACCGACAATGTGCAGATGCTCACAAGCGTCGAGGTCGGGCGCGGAGGTGTGTGGCTGATGTGTCCGCCGCAGGTGTTGTTCATTCCCGACGCCAATGGCGACGACAAACCCGACGGCCCTCATCAGGTGGTGCTCGATGGCTTCACCGTCGCGCGGGACAACTACCACAACTTTGCCAACGGCCTGCGCTTTGCGCCCGATGGCTGGCTCTATGGCCGGTGCGGTCACTCCTGTCCCGGCAAGCTGGGCATTCCCGGCACACCCGAGGAGCAGCGTGTGCCGATGAAGGGCGGCATCTGGCGCTACCATCCCGAGAAGAAGATCGTCGAAGTGCTCACGCACGGCACCACGAACCCATGGGGCCACGATTGGGACCAAAACGGCGAGCTGTTTTTCATCAACACCGTCACCGGCCACCTCTGGCATCTGATGCACGGCGCGCATCTGATGGACTCCAGCACGCTGAATCCCTTCGTGTATGAAAAGCTCGATACCATCGCCGATCATTACCACTACGACCGCAGCGGGAGCTGGGGCGACTCGCGCGACGGAAAGGCCAATGCCTTCGGCGGCGGCCACGCGCACATCGGCATGATGATCTACCAGGCCGATCAATGGCCCGAGCAATACCGCAACAAGCTATTCACGCTAAACATGCACGGCCGCCGCGCGAACGTGGAGCGACTTGAGCGCCACGGCAGCGGCTACGTCGGTAAGCACGAGCCTGATGTCTTCCTCAGCGACGACCCATGGTTCCGCGGCATCGAGATCAGCACCGGCCCCGACGGCAGCGGCTTCATCCTCGACTGGAGCGACACCGGCGAGTGCCACGAATCCACCGGCGTCCACCGCACCAGCGGCCGCATCTTCCGCATCAGCTACGGCAATCCCAAGAAGCCCGAAAAGCCCTTCGCCTGGCGCAAACCTTGGCCGAAGGCCGATCTCAACGGCGATGAACATCAACGCGCCCTCGCCATTCGCGAACTCGTCCAGTTTTCCCCTCTCGACGCGATTCCCGGCCCACAAGCACACGCAAAGTATCCCGAACTCGCCTTCGATCCCGCCAAACTGGCCGCAGACGAAAAATCCGCCTTCGTGCGCCTCCAACTCGCCAGCGTGATTCAGCGCCTCCCGCTCGAAATACGGCCTGCATTAGCCAAAGCGCTGCTTTCACACACCGAAGACGCCAACGACCCATTTTTGTCCCACCTCGTCTGGTTCGGCATTTCGCCGCTGAAGGCCGATGCATTGCTCGAGATCGCCAAATCATGCTCATGGCCCAAGGTGACGCGTTGGATCGCCCGCAAGCTCGCGACGGAGCCGGACGCACTGAACGCACTTCTCGCCATCAACAGCTCCGACGACGTGCTCGAAGGCATGGCCGAAGCCTTCAAAGGCATCCGCAAGGCTCCGAAGCCAGCGAACTGGGACAAAGTCGCTTCCAGCTCGGAATCACCACATCTTCGCGATCTCAGCATCCTCTTCGGCGATGGCCGTGCACTGGATGACGTCAAGAAGATCGCTCTCAACGACAAAGCCGACTTCACCGCTCGCGAGTCCGCGCTCAAAACGCTCATCGAAGCTCGTTCGGCTGATCTGCGTGAGCTTTGCACGAAGCTCATCGACGTTCGCGGCATCAACACAACGGCAGCGCGGGGTCTCGCGTTGTTCGACGATCCAGAGATCGGCAAGCAACTCGCCAAGAACTACCGCAAGTTTGCCACAGGCATCATGGATACACTCGTCGCACGTCCTGCCTTCGCGAAGGCCATGCTCGCCGAAATGGCTGCTGGTAGAATCCCGCGCACCGAACTCAGTGCGTTTCACGCACGGCAGATTCGCTCATTGAAGGATGAAGCGCTCTCGAAGCAGCTTGTCGAGGTCTGGGGTGAACTACGCGAGTCTGCCGCCGACAAGAAGCAGCTCATCGAGAAACTGAAAGCGCAGCTCACGTCCAACACACTCTCGAAGGCGAATCTGAGCCAGGGCCGCGTGTTCTTCACCGCCTTGTGCTCCGCCTGCCACACGCTTTACGGCGCGGGAGGCAAGATCGGCCCTGATCTCACGGGCTCGGGACGCGCCAATCTCGATTATCTTTTGGAGAACGTCGCGGACCCGAGCGGTGTGGTGAGCGCGGATTTCCGCATGACGGTTCTGAATCTCAAGGATGGTCGCGTGCTCAGCGGCGTCGTCGGCGCGCAGAATGACCGCACGCTGACGTTGCGCCAGCTCACGGAGGAGACCACGATTGAGAAAAGCGAGATCACGAAACAGGAGGCCTCCCCCGTCTCCATGATGCCGGAGGGCTTGTTGCTAGCACTCCAGCCTGATCAAGTGCGCGACCTGATCGGCTACCTGATGCATCCCATTCAGGTGCCACTGCCGTCAGCGCCTCGCTGAATCACGCAGGACGCCGTGCGAGGGCGGCGCGCACCATCAGCGCCTCGCCAATGTTCTCGGTGGTCAGCAGTCCGATCAACCTTCCCGTGAGCGGATCAACCACCGGCAGCGCGGGACAAGCCGACGCGCTCAGCCGCTCCATCACGTCTGATAATTGATCCGTCGGCGCCAGGGTGTCGTCGCACGATTCGAGCACACGCTCCGCCGGATAGCCCGGCCCATGTTCCGCCAGCGCTGAAATCAATCTCGTGCGGCTGAGAATGCCCAACATGCCGCCGCGCTCATCCAGCACGGGAAAGTCATGCTGCGTTCCGGCAAGCAGATGATCCACGGCATCACGCAGCAGATCAGTGGGCCTCAGTGAGCGGAAGTCCGTGAGCATCGCATCGCGCACTAGGAAATCGCGTGTCGCCTCCTGCTGTGTGACCATTGCAGCCTCCTGCCCGGCGGCGATGAAGATGAAGACGGCGATGAGCATGAGGAACGGATTGAACGAATTGCCCAGCAGCATCGCGACGACCACAATCATCGCAATCCCCTGACCGATGGTGGCGGCTAGTCGTGTCGCTTTGCCGTAGTCAGTCAGCATCGCCAGAATCGCCCGGAGCACGCGGCCTCCGTCCATTGGGAAGGCGGGGATCATGTTGAACACGACCATCATCACGTTCCATTTCATGAGATTCGACCAGAACTGGCCGTTTGAGCCGAACGAGAACTCTGGATCAAGCTGCGCTGATGCGCCTACAAAGAACGCGATTGCTCCCGCGATGGCGACGTTCACGAGCGGACCGCAGATTGCGACGACAAATTCCTGCGACGGCTTCTTTGGCATCCGCTCCAGCCGAGCGATGCCTCCGATGGGCAGCAGCGTGATATCGGGCGTCTTGATGCCGTACATTTTTGCAGCCTGAACATGACCAAACTCGTGAAGCAGCACACAGGTGAACATGGCCATCACCAGAATCACGGCGTCGAAGGCCCCTGAAGCTCCGCGCCCCTGCCCCATGCCCTGCGAGGCCACAAAAATCAGCAGCAGGAAGAAAGTGGCGTGTATGCGGACCTCAGTCCCGGCGATGGTGGCGATGCGAAATGACCATTTCATGTTGGAGTGTAGGCCTTGATACGCTCAGCACAACGATTCGGAGTCTCGCAACGGATGATTCACCGCTCACGACGCCGCGACACTTGATCCGCAGGGGCAAATGATGGAAGATCGCGCTCAGATTTTTCCAACGAACCAACGCATGTCTGAAATCACCGCCCTGAGCAAATTCAACTGCCCCGCCTGTGGCGCGGAGGCTGTGTGGACGCCATCGAAGCAGGCTCTCGTATGTCCGTTTTGCGGAACGGTGTCGCCTGCGGAACTGAAAGCGGACGGAACGCTGGTGGAGGAAAACGATCTAGTCACGGCGCTGCGCACGTTGCCCGAAGATCAACGCGGATGGGCGGCGACCAAGAAAACCGTGCGCTGCCAAGCTTGCAACGCGGTATCAGTCTTTGACGAGAAGCGCATGGCGCAGAACTGCGACTTCTGCGGCTCGCCGTCAATTGTGTCAGTGGAGGACACGGGCGCACCGATCCGGCCAAGCAGCGTGCTGCCCTTCAAGGTAGCGGACACCAAGGTGCGCGAGGACATCCGGAGGTGGTATGGGAGTCATTGGTTCGCGCCAAATAAACTCAAGAGCAAGGCGCTGACGGACACGCTGCACGGCGTGTATCTGCCCTACTGGACCTTTGACGCTCAAGCGCACTGCCCGTGGGACGCAGAAGCGGGCCACTACTACTACACGCGAAACAGCAAGGGCGAGCAGGAGCGCCACACCCGCTGGGAACCTGCCTCGGGCGTGGTGAATCACTTCTTCGATGATCTCCTCGTCCCTGCCTCCAAGGGCGTTCATGCGGAGTTGCTCGCGGAATTGGAACCCTTCCCCACGACTTCTGATCTGGTGCCGTATGATCCTGGCTACGTCTCCGGCTGGGTGGTCGAGCAGTATCAGATTGATCTCATCCAGGCCGCGGAGGAGTCGCGCGCACGCATGAATGCTTCCCTGGAGCAAATGTGCTCCGAGCAGGTGCCGGGAGACACTCAGAGGAACCTCGACATCCACCCCGAGTACTCAGCGCAGACCTTCAAGCACATCCTGCTTCCGGTCTGGCTCCTCACATACACCTACGGCAGGAAGAACTACCAAGTGGCGGTGAATGGGCAGACCGGAAAGATCACGGGCGAGTATCCGATCAGTTGGGTCAAGGTCGCGCTCGTCACGCTGTTGGTTCTCATCATCATCGCGATCTTCATGAGCCAGCAGAACTAGCTGCCGCCGCCCCCAAACAAAAGCGCGCGACAGGATGACCCGTCGCGCGCGCTTGCTTGGAAGTGCCCCCTTGGGATTAGATGAACTCGTTCACCAAGTTCTCCAGGAACTCCTGGCGACCGCTGGCGAGGAATGGCTCCCCGTGTTGCATCACATGCGCCTCGAGTTCGGCGAAACCGACCTCACCCTTCTCGATCTTGGCTCCAATGCCGGTGTCAAAGGTGCTGTAGCGCTGCTTCACGAAGGCGTCGAGGCGACCATCCTCAATGATCGCATGAGCGATCTTAAGGCCACGAGCGAAGGCGTCCATGCCCCCAATGTGCGCGTGGAAGAGATCGACCGGCTCAAAGCTCTCGCGGCGTACCTTGGCGTCAAAGTTGAGGCCGCCAGTGGTGAAGCCGCCGGTCTTGAGCAGCACCAGCATGATCTGCGTGGTGAGATAGATGTTGGTCGGGAACTGGTCGGTGTCCCAACCGATGAGTTCGTCACCCGTGTTTGCATCCACGGAACCGAGCGCGCCTGCGGCAGCGGCGACTTCGAGTTCATGGCGCATGGTGTGGCCGGCCAGGGTGGCGTGATTCGTCTCGATGTTCAGCTTCAGATGATCCATCAGGCCGTACTCGCGGAGGAAATTCAAGCACGCTGCCGAGTCGGAGTCGTACTGGTGGGTCGAGGGCTCACGCGGCTTTGGTTCGATGTAGAACTGGCCGGTGTAGCCGATCTTCTTCGCATGATCGACCGCCATGTGCAGCATTCGCGCGAGGTGATCCAGCTCTCGCTTCATGTTCGTGTTCCAGAGCGTTGCGTAGCCCTCGCGGCCACCCCAGAAGGTGTAGCCTTCGCCGCCAAGGCGGTGCGTCACTTCCAGTGCCTTTTTGATCTGAGCTGCCGCGTAAGCAAAGACGCCGGCGTTTGGACTCGTGGCGGCACCCTGGCAGTAGCGCGGGTTGGCAAACAGACAGGCCGTGCCCCAGAGAAGCTTCTTGCCCGTGCGCTGCTGCTCGGACTCGAGCACATCAGCCACCGCGTCGAGGTTTGCATTGCTCTCAGCGAGCGTCTTGCCTTCTGGCGCGACGTCGCGGTCATGGAAGCAGTAATAATCGACGCCCAGCTTGTCCATGAACTCAAAGCACACACGCGCGCGGTTCTGCGCATTGGGGATGGAGTCCGTGCCGTCATCCCACGGGCGCTGCGCGGTGCCAGCACCGAATGGATCGGAGAGTGAATTGCGCATCGTGTGCCAATAGGCCACGCCAAAGCGCATGTGGTCACGCATCTTCTTGCCGCCCACGATCTCGTCGGCGTTGTAGTGTTTGAAGGACAGGGGGTTCTTTGATTTTGGCCCCTCGAATTGAATTTTCGGAATGTCAGGAAATGCTTCGCTCATGGGGCGCGGACAAGAGGCGGGCGGCAGGGGAAGTCAAGAAACCAGTGACGTGCGTTCCGGTGGCGAGGTTCACAACATCAAACCAAACCGGGCAGCCGCAGCGCGCAGCAGTGCAAAGAGCACAACCGTGAGCGCGGCACTCGCTCCCAGCGCACCATAAAAGCCCCACTGCCGCTGGAACCACGGGAAGAGCAGAAACATCGGCAGCGTGGGCAGAACGTACCAGAAGATATAATACATGTGGTCGCCAGCCTTTTGCATTCGCTGTTCCGGCGGACTCTCGTGGTAAACCCAGAACAGGGTGATGATGCTGACGAACGGAAGACTGGCGAGCAGGGCACCGGCTTTGTCGCTCCGTTTCACGACCTCACTCACGAGCGTGATCACAACGGCGCTGAGGAAGTACTTGAGGATGAGATTGACGGTCATGCCCGCGAAGATGCGGTCGGCCTTGAATCTCGCAAACGGGAGTTTCTTCTCCGCATCGCGGGCGCAAGAGATTGAGCCGCCACAAGATTGAGCTTGGAGCAGGCGGCGGGTTTCACTATTCTCGGCGGATGACCTTCGGAAAAATGCGCGCCCTGATTCTTCGCTCCAACCTGCTTGCAGTCTCGCTCGTCATGGCGTCATGCTCGGCTCCAAAGCCCCCACCGCCGAACGTGATGGTGCCGCGCGTCACACGCTGGAGACCGTATCAGTCAGGTATCGCGTCCTGGTATCGCGACCACCGCACTGCCAGCGGCGAGCGGTTCGTCGCGCACAACTTCACTGCCGCGCACCGCACCCTGCCGTTTGGCACGCTTGTCCGCATTCACACGGTGCGCACCGGTCGCTCGTGCGTGGTGCGCATCAACGATCGCGGCCCCTACATCCGCGGACGGATCATCGACGTGAGCCCCGCTGCCGCGAAGATGCTGGGTCTGGACTCCAGCGGCATCGCCAAGGTGAATATCGCCGTAGAGGTCAAGTAATGCGGCGGGGTAGATTGTGGAAAACCTTCGCGCCTTGGTTCGCCGACCACTATCAACAATCTACTTTCCCATATCCCCGCGCGGCAGCACCTCCACCACGTCAGCCAGCACACGGCCATCGCCGGTGCGTAGCTCATTGCACCGCCCGTAGAGGACCTGCCCGGCGGTGGCACCGAGCAGCTCGGCCAGCCGTGAGTCCACAGCGATGCGGAAATAACCACGCGGATGACTGGTGAACGGCACGCGCTCGCGCTCCAGGATGCCGCCGAGCGGCACATGGCCCTCCAGCACAAGTTTACGCGCCGCCTCGGGCAGTACATCGACATGGATGCCGATGGCGCCGAACTCCACCGGAATGCCGTCGCGGCGGCGATTGAGCACGGAAGCTCGC
>Ga0075163_10001053_pt1 | contig 36711 bp, 36 predicted proteins | sample JI1023141ADNA_FD_71478 | JGI IMG/M metagenome (GOLD analysis project Ga0075163, IMG submission 71478) | Wastewater effluent complex algal communities from Wisconsin, to seasonally profile nutrient transformation and Carbon sequestration -... | ecosystem: Engineered > WWTP > Effluent > Algae...
TATGAAATTTTTTCTAGGGACAGGGAATAACTGATAAGTTGTAAGCCGCAGAAAACCTTGATTATTTTAGCGCATAGCCATAAGGCCGTGCTATACGTAATAAAAAATATCTTAAATATAAATATAATTTTAAGATATTTTTAAGGTACCCAAACCTAACAGCACCTTCTTTATTTAGGAGAGTTAAGAATGCCGAATTTATTTGACCAGAATGTTGGCCAGCCGAACGACGTTCGTGATTTCAACAGCGACAGCGTGTCGACGGGTGTTGTGAAGGGGCGGTACACGGAGGGGAGCCAGTATAACGCGGGGGCGGGCGACGACACGGTGATTTTGGCGGGGACGCTGAAGCGTGCGGCGATTTCGGGGTATAAGGTTGGGACGTTGTTTCAAGGGGGAGCGGGCAACGACACCATCACCGGTTTGGGGCTTAATGATTTTGTGATCGGCGGCGAAGGTCATGATGTGATCACCGCCGGCGGCGGGATCGACAAGATTGCCGGTGGGATTGGCAACGACACCTTGTTGGGCGGGGATGCCACTGAGGCGGTGTTGGCGGGCAACGATAGTTTTATGGGCGGAGCTGGGAACGATACGGTTCAAGGCGGCGCGGGGAACGATGTGATCCATGGGGATCTCGACTACGCGGCTGACAACAAGACCTTGGTGCAGATCACCACGGGCGACACCAGCGACGTTTTGTCGGGCGGCGCCGGTGACGACAAGGTGTTTGGCGGTGCCGGGAGTGACACCATCGATGGCGGTGCAGGCAAGGACGTTTTGGTCGGCGGCACCAACAACCTGGTGTTTGATGCGGCAGACGCGGCCGACACGATGTTTGGCGGCGCTGGCGATGATCAGGTGATTGGCAACGCGGGCAATGACGTACTGTTCGGGGGCGCGGGCAAGGACAAGCTCGATGGCGGCGTTGGCAACGACACCCTTGATGGCGGTGCGGGCGATGACGTCGCCGTTGGCGGTTTGGGCGACGACACCTTTATGTACGGGGTCGCAGCACCGAACGGTGTGCCAACCGTAGGTCAATATTTTGGCAGCAACGCCGGCAGTGACAAGTTTGACGGCGGTATCGGTGGTACCGACACGATCGTGCTGGCGGGCGGACGGCCGTCCAACACCAACATGGATTGGATCGTGTTCAAGGATAAGACCACCTTGACCGGAGCCGGCACGCAAGTAGCCGGAACCCATGACATCCTGTTCACCTTTGGCGGCGAGAAGTCGGGGACCATCACCCTGCCCGACGGCTCGGTCTTGACCTTTACCAATGTCGAGCAGCTGATCGTGAAGGATTGGTTTAGCGATAACAACGGCACGGTGCAGCCCGGACCTTTGGGCGCGGGCAGTTACGGTTCTCCCCTTGGCACCATCGTCCCCAGCACCAACGGCAACGACGCCCTGCTTCACGGCGGGGCCGGCAACGACACCATCAATGCCGATGCAGGCAACGACACCGCCATGGGCGGTGTGGGGAACGATCTCCTCAATGGTCAAGCCGGCGATGACGTGATGATGGGCGGCGCTGGCATCGACAAGATCTTTGGCGGCGACGGCAATGACAGCCTGGATGGCGGTGCGTTGAACGACAGCCTCAGCGGTGATGCCGGCGATGATTCCCTTGTGGGCGGCGCCGGAAGCGACGTGGCCTTTGGCGGTGTCGGCACCGACACCATCGACGGCGGCGACGATGCCGATAAGGTTTATGGCGGCGACGGCAACGATATCCTGTCGGGCGGTGACGGCAATGACATCCTCACCGGCGGGTCACTCAACCTCAGCCTGGATGCCAGCGATGGCGCCGACACCCTGATGGGCAATGCCGGCGATGATCAACTGATCGGTGGTAGAGGCAGTGATGTGCTGTTTGGCGGCGACGGCAAGGACAAGATCTACGGCGATTATACCAGCGCCACCTTAGACACCAAGTTCCTGCCGACCGGCAGTCATAACGACACCCTCGATGGCGGTGCGAACGATGACATGCTGTTTGGCGGCAAGGGAAATGACGTTCTGTTTGGCGGCACCGGCAAGGACAAGCTCGATGGCGGCGAGGGCAACGACACCCTCAACGGCGGCGCCGGCGATGACATCGCCTTGGGCGGCACTGGCAACGACGTCTATTTGTTCGGCGCCGGATCTGGCAACGACAAGTTCGACGGCGGCAAGGATATCCCCGCCACCAAAACCACGGCTGGGGTGCACTTCGTCGACACCATCCATCTGACCGGCGGCGTTCCGTCCAACACCAGCGGCGAAGGCTGGCTTAAACTCAACCCTGGCTTCTCCGTCTTCATCGAAGCCGACGGATCCATCTCCTTCATCAGTGACAAAACCGGCGATCATGCCTCCGCCTCCGGAACCATCACCCTCCCCGATGGCTCAACCCTCACCTTCACCGATGTCGAACACATCACCTTCGCTCCTCCTCCCCCACCCCCAGGTGGAAATGGGGGCAGCGGCGACGTCGATCCCCAGGACCCGGGCGTCATTGTGATCGATGAGCCCGGTGGCGGCACCCAGGTTGGGGGTGGTGGCGATGACACCGTTGTGGGCGGGGACGGGAACGACACCGTCACCGGCGGTGACGGTGGTGACGTGGTCATCGGCGGCGGCGGCAACGACACTGTCTTCGGCGGTGCCGGTGACGACTTCGGATCCGGTGGTCTTGGAAATGACTTCTTCGACGGCGGCGACGGCAATGATTTTTATGAAGGAAGCTTTGGCTTCGATACCTTTATTGGCGGCAACGGCGACGATACGTTGCTGGTTGATAACACCGATGACGATCCAACACATTTTGCCGGAAATACATCGTTTGATGGTGGCGATGGCCATGACGCCATTTATATAACGGGGATAAGAGGTACCCTGGGCGGAACGATTGAAGACGCGATTAACCGGCTTATCAATAACCTGAATAATACCCTGCCTTCCGGCACAACAGCTGTCTTTGATGCTGCTTCCGGATCAATCCTGTTCCAAGATGCAAATGGCAATTTTGTCTCGGCAAGCGGTCAATGCCCCGGCGTTATAAACTTCACCGATGTCGAACAAATCTTCGTCGCTGGTATGGGCGGCTCCATTACCGGCGGTAATGGCAATGACTACTTGGTTGGCGGTATCGAAAATGATCTTCTCTTTGGCGGCCTTGGGGATGACAAAATTATCGGTGCAGCCGGCGATGATTTGATCGACGGTGGTCCGGGCTCTAACCGTCTTTATGGTAATGACGGCAATGATACCATCTTTGGCGGAAACGCTTTCGATACTATGTACGGCGGCACCGGTAACGATACGCTTGTCAGCGGAAATGCCATCGATACTCTGTTTGGAGACGTCGGCAATGATACCATCTTGGGCGGAACTACCACTGACACCATGTTCGGCGGTACCGGCGATGATAAACTGCATGGCTTAGCCGGGGATGACGTTCTTTCTGGCCAGGAGGGCAAGGATGTCTTGGTCGGCTATGAAGGTAGCGATACGCTTTATGGTGGAGACAATGAGGATGTCTTAACGGGTGCCGCCGACAACGATACGCTGTTTGGTGGAACCGGCGGAGATAGCTTGTTTGGGAATGAAGGCACCGACACCCTTGATGGTGGCGATGGAAACGATACGCTAGATGTTGGCGTCGGCAGTCATGATCTTGCCTTCGGTGGCGCCGGGAATGACAGTCTCTTTTCTAGCAACATCGATACCAACGACAGCAGCCTCTTCGGCGGCGACGGCAACGACCGTTTCGAAAACCCCTTCGGCGACAATAACGTCATGCTGGGTGAAGCCGGCAATGATACCTTGTTCTCCGTGGCCGTGTATCCAAGCGCTTCGGGGGTCTCTGGTGACTTCACCAATACCTTTGATGGTGGGGAAGGAGATATTGACAGCATCCTCTTTGACCTTAATTCGCCACTCGATCCAAACAACGGTACTCCGATCAATGATTGGTTAGATCTTGATGATGGATTTACTTTTGAAATCCATGGCAACGAAATCTGGTTGGTCTCGACGGCAGGTGGCGATCCCGTTGATGCTTCTGGCTCCATTACGATCACCGATCCCAATACTGGGGATTCTATGGTGATAAATTTCGACAACGTCGAAAAAATTGTTTTTGGATGACAGTGCGCGTCTAATTAAGGAAAAGGGGGCTTAGAGCCCCCTTTTTTGTTAGATCATTTGATTAGCACCACAAACCCTCTAGCCGATCAAAAGCCTCGGCCAATCGCGCCGGAGAATTGGCGAAGGTCAATCGTAAATGCCCTTCGCCGCCCTTGCCGAAGGCGCTACCTGGCGCCAATCCCACGCCTGTCTTGGCTAAGATGTTTTTGGCCTCAGCCAAAGAGTCTGTCATCCCGTCTACCGCAAGAAAGGTGTAAAATCCTGCCTCTGGCGGCGTTAACCGCACTCTGGGAAATCCTCCTAAGCGCTGAAGAACAATCTGCCGCCCGGTTTCACAGTAAGCGGCGAACTCTTTGATAAATGGCTCACCCTCACCCAAGGCAACGCGGGCTGCATGCTGAATAAACGGCGGCGCACCGGAGGTATTGAACTCGATAATCCGGCCGATAATCGGGGCAAAAGACGGTGGGTGAATAAGCCATCCTAACCGCCATCCCGTCATGATCCATGCTTTGGAAAAGCTATGAATGACCAAGACCTGGTCTTCCGGTTCAATGTCCTTAAGAATCGAAGATGTCGGACCGCCATCACGAACAATGCGGTGGTAGACCTCGTCCGCCATTAGCCAGATGCCACGCTTGCGGCAAACAGCCAGAAGATCGCGGCGCTGTTGATCGGGAATAAGCCATCCGGTCGGATTAGAGGGAGAGCAATAGAAAATAACCCGCGTTTTCTCATCAATCTGCGCGACCAGTTCATCCAAATCTAAATTAAATCTTCTGCCGTCTGGGACAAGCGCGACTTCCCTAACCTCACCACCCAGAATACGCACCGCCTGGCAAATATTTGGCCATACCGGAGTGACCACAATCGCATTATCTCCAGGGCCTAAAATCGCCTGCAGGGAAAGCATGATACTTTGCATACCTGACGAGGTTACCGTAATCCGTTCGAGATCAAGATCGGTTTTGTAAAGATTATCCGTGTACTGCTTAAGGCTGGCGCGTAACGAGGGTATCCCCTGTTTATGAGTATAACGCGTCTCGCCCGCCGCCATAGCCGCAGTCGCCGCTTTGCAGATAAATTCCGGTGTAGCTAAATCGCTTTCGCCAACCCATAACGGAATTAAGTTTTTAACGCTAAACCCAAGGGTGAAAACCTCCTGGATACGACTGGTTTGCAGCGTAGCGATATGGGGTTTTATGGCATCAGACCGATTCACGAGCGCAACTCCGGACGGTTAGCAAAAAGATCGAGGGATTCAGGATTGGCAAGAGCTTCTTTATTTTTTATATGGCGGCCATGGACAACATCACGTACCGCCAGCTCAACAATTTTACCGGATTTAGTGCGGGGAATATCTGTCACTTCCAGAATTTTCGCTGGAACATGGCGCGGGCTGGCACCGGTGCGAATTTGATTCTTAATCTTTTTCTCAAGCTCAGGCGTCAAATGAACATCCTTGGCAAGACGAATGAATAAGACAACCCGCACATCTCCCTCCCAGTCCTGGCCGATCACCAAAGATTCCATCACTTCGGGCAATCGTTCGACTTGGCGGTAAATTTCCGACGTGCCAATCCGTACGCCACCCGGATTTAAAACCGCGTCTGAGCGGCCATAAACCACGAAACCATCGTGCTCGGTTTGCGCCATATAGTCGCCATGACACCAAATGTTTGGAAACCGATCAAAGTAGGCGCTTTGATATTTCTTGCCACCTTCATCTTTCCAGAAACCGATAGGCATGGAAGGAAATGCTTTGGTACAAACCAGCTCACCCTTCTCCTCTTTGATGGCTTTTCCGTTATCGTCAAACACAGCAACGGCCATACCTAAACCGGCAGATTGAATCTCCCCGCGCCACACGGGCTGATTGGGATTACCCAAAATGAAGCAGGAGAGAATATCTGTCCCCCCTGAAATGGAAGCTAAGTGCACGTCATTTTTAATTGATTGATATACATAATCAAAACTTTCCGGCAGCAAGGGCGATCCTGTAGACGCTATTGCGCGCAAAGAGCTCAGATTATGAGTTTGTTTAGGTTGCACCCCAGATTTAGCCAAAGCGTCAATATACTTGGCAGAGGTGCCAAAGAACTGAATCCCTTCCCGGTCTGCTAAATCGAATAGAACATTTCCCGAGGGATGAAACGGATTACCGTCAAACAAGACGAGAGTTGCTTCGCTGGCTAAGGCTGAAACCAACCAATTCCACATCATCCAGCCGCAGGTGGTGAAATAAAAAACTTTTTCAGCCGCCGCAATATTGCAATGCAGTCGGTGTTCTTTTATTTGCTGCAATAAGGTTCCGCCCACGCCGTGAACAATGCACTTTGGCACGCCCGTCGTCCCGCTTGAGAACATAATGTAGAGCGGATCGTTAAAACCAACCTGAGTAAATTTAATCGGTCCGGCTTTATAAGATTTTATAAACTCTGCAAAAGTTACGGCACTGCGTAATCCCGAAACATCGGGTAATTTTTCTCCTTCAACCTTAGACAAATAGGGCAAAATAATCGTGGATTTTACTGTCGGAAGAGAGAGGAGAACCTCTTGAACCTTGGCCATTACCGACAAAGATTTCCCTGCGTAATAATACCCATCCACCGCAAAAAGTACTTTGGGTTCAATCTGCCCAAAACGATCCAGAATACCCTGTACACCAAAGTCTGGTGAACACGATGACCACACGGCGCCAAGAGATGTCGCCGCTAACATAGCCACAATAGTTTCAGGACAGTTGGCGACGATGCCTGCGACGCGGTCACCCTTGCCCACGCCTTTATCTACCAGCGCCTGGGCAGTCCGCGATACCGCTTTTTCCAGCTGGTCCCAGGTTATTTTTTCACTAACCTTATCTTCTCCTTGGAAAATAATTGCGGTCGACGCCGAATCAACTTTTCGCCGGCCAGGACGCAACAAATTTTCTGCAAAGTTTATTTTTGCGTCTGGAAAAAATTTTCCGCCGGGCATTTTATCAAGATCGACACCGGTGCGCGCACCGCGCGTCTCGGCGATGATGTCGCAAAATTCCCATAGCGCGGACCAAAAGTCCTCTCGGTGATCGATCGACCATTGCCATAGTTTTTGATAATCGCCGTCGAAACTTTTCCGGCACTTTTTTTCCGCAAGGGCCATAAATTGGGTCAGGGCCGACTGTGCGATCTGTGTATCGCTCGGCTGCCATAATGGACCTGACATCATCATTGGTTCTTCCCTTAATCCTGCTGACTTATGAAACCGCTTATCCAATCAGGTGCACCGTCAGCTTGGTTTTTTATCCCCGGACTTGGCCCCTAGCGCAAGCAAAACTGCGACTAGCCTTATTTGCGAAACATCCTACGGTAACTGGTCATTTGCCCTAAATCTTTTGCTTCATAAGCGCCTCGGGCGATTGCTCGCGCCAAACAATCAGCTGCTAAAGAGCCTAGTCGGGCGACCGTTTCCAATGGTTTTTCAACGGACCGCACCCCCGTCGTGAGAGCAAACACCACGTCACCGTCTAATGTGGAGTGGACAGGACGGATAGCGCGAGCTAAGCCGTCTTGAGCCATAATGGCAATTCGCTGCATAGATGCTTTATCAAGGGCCGCATCTGTAGCCACGACCGCGAGAGTGGTATGGGTTGGCGCTTTGCTACTAATCCGAAAATCGTAATCAAGATTGAGCGGTCGCCCTTGAGGTGGTGGCGTCTCTCCGAATTCTTTGTTCATTTCAAACGGCCACGCCCAGAAACAATCACTATCTGGTAAGGTTACACTGCCAAAGGAATTAACCGCAGCGATAGCACCGATCATACACCCTGTGACCGGATCTTTAACCGAAGCCGTCCCCAGCCCGCCCTTTAAAGGGCCAGCCTTGGCGCCATAACCTGCCCCGGCATTACCCAAGGAAAAATCTTCCGTTGCACTTTCAACAGCCGCTATGCCGAGAGCCCGGTAAGGCGGGTTCATCCCCCAAGATTTTTTTCCGCCATTCCATAAGTCGAACAGAATAGCTGACGGAACGATAGGGACGACATGGTCGCCCATTGCAAATCCTCTACCTTGCGCCGCCAACGCCACAGTAACTCCCCCTGCTGCATCAAGTCCAAAGGCTGATCCGCCCGATAAAACAATGGCATGTATTTCATTGACTGACGCCGATGGATCCATCAGTTCTAGTTCACGCGTGCCCGTCCCACCGCCTCGCACATCAACCGCCGCGACAACCGGTCGATCTGGCAGCACTACCGTAACCCCTGTCCGAACAAGCGTATCTTCAGCATTGCCGATCTTAAGACCGGCGATGTCCGTTATAGAATTCCGGGGACCTGGCTGTAGCATGGGCACCACCTCGCTTTTGCTATGGGAGCTTGTCCTCGTCTTTTTGGCAAGAGAGCAATTCAGCTATGCAGAGGAGGGGTGGCAGTTGGGCAAAATATAGCGTAGAAACAATCACTCTATGTTTTCTCATCTCACTGCCATTTTTTCCATCGATATGGTTGTTGCTGGAGGGGTCTTATGATCAATCCGCACCGGCACATTGCCCTACGCTTTGCTGCATTATCCACGCCAACCCAAGGGATTGTTTGGGCGCTGATGGGTATTTTTCTTTTCACTTTTCTTGGCGCCATAGTCAAAGTACTGGGTGAACGGCTCGATAGCTTTCAGATTGCTTTTTTTCGCTCTTTTGGCGCTTTTGTTGTCCTTTTGCCGGCCGCTGTTATTGTTGGCCCCCGACAAGCCTTTTATACTCAGCGCCTCGGTCGCCATTTATCCCGGAGCTTGACGGGCGTTGCGGCCATCGCCTGTGGTTTTTATGCCCTGGTTCATCTGCCCTTAGCCGATGTAACCGCGCTCGGTTTCACAAAGCCTTTGTTTCTGGTGCCCTTGGCCGCGCTCCTTCTTGGCGAGACCGTCCGTTGGCGACGGACGCTTGCTATTTTAATTGGATTTTGCGGCGTGCTTATTATGGCACGCCCCGGACAATCAGGATTTGACCCAACCTTAGGAGTTGCCTTAGCCGACGCCTTTATTTCAACCTTTTCGGCTATTCACGTAAAGAAGCTCGCGGAAACTGAACGTCCTTTGACTATGGTGATCTACATGAGTCTTTTCGCCAGCATTTTTTTGTCAGCCCCTGCCGCTATCTTTTGGCAAGCGCCGACAATGGACGAATACATTCTGCTTGGACTTACAGGTCTACTGGGTGCCGTCGGCCAGGCCTGTATTGTTCGTGCTTATAAAATAGGGCAAGCGACGACCGTAACCTCCCTTGATTACGCCAAATTACCTTTGGCCGTTCTCTTGGGCTGGCTTATGTTTGCTGAACTTCCTGATATATGGAGCTTATGCGGCGCCATTATCATTATCGGAAGCACGTGCTACATCGCCTATCGCGAAGCCCAATTGGGTAAGAAGCGCCCTCCGACACTGACGACATAAGTCAATCTCAGCCCCTTCCCGTATTCATCTTTCCTCGATAGGATGCTGTGGTTACCAAAAGGGAATAAGCCATGGAAATTAATGGACAGGTTGCCATCGTAAGCGGTGGCGCATCAGGTTTGGGCGAAGGCGCCGCGCGGGCTTTAGCGAAGGCCGGGGCAAAGGTTGCGATCCTGGATCTCAACCGCGATGGCGCGGCCAAAGTTGCCAAAGACATCGGCGGATTGGCTATCCCATGTGACGTGACTAACGCCGAAAATACTGAAGTCGCTTTTGCTGAAGCAATCGCTGCTTTTGGACCCCCGGCGGTGGCTATTGTTTGCGCCGGCATTGCGCCTGCAGCCCGCATCGTTGGACGAAATGGTCCGTTGGATCTTTCGGCTTTTCGACAAGTTATTGAAGTTAACCTTATTGGTTCATTCAATGTCATGCGCCTTGCCGCAAGCCACATGGCTAATCGCGAAGCCAACAAGGATGGCGAAAGAGGCGTTATTATAACAACAGCATCGGTCGCTGCTTATGAAGGGCAAATCGGTCAAGCCGCTTATGCAGCTTCAAAAGGCGGTATTGCATCGCTCACTCTTCCGGCGGCCCGTGAATTTAGCAGTATTGGCGTGCGCGTTCTGTGCATCGCTCCCGGACTATTTGGCACACCGCTTTTGTTGGGAATGCCCGAAGCAGTACAAAAATCTTTGGCGGAGTCACTTCCTTTCCCTAAAAGATTCGGCACTCCCAGCGAATACGCAGATTTAGCCCTCCATATGATTGCCAATCCTATTTTGAACGGAACAGTAATCCGGATTGATAGTGCTCTGCGAATGGCGCCTAAATAGGTATTATCGCTTTCGCTACGGCATCAATGGATTTGGCCAAACGCACATCCCGTTCAGAAAGACCCTCACAATCGTGAGTCGTTAAAATAATATCGACTTTGTTATAGACGTTGAACCATTCCGGATGATGGTCTTGGGCCTCTGCGAGTAAAGCGACACGCGCCATAAATCCCCAAGCTTCACTAAAATTTTTAAATTTAAAAACACGCTGAATAGCATCTCGATCCCGTGTACGGGACCATAAAGGCAGATCAGTTAAAGCCTTTTCTCGAGCTTTATCGTCTAGTTTTTGAACCATGGTTATTTATCCTTAATTTTAAAATTTGATTAAGATAGCACAGTCGGCATGACTTGGTTTACTGAGAATGTGAAACGCCTCTTAACCAAAATACCCTCTTGCCGTCACCCTATGGGCGTGCCGTACCGACTATCACATCCTCCCTCAATAGAAGAAATCGAAGCGCTGGCCGCCAATGCACTCGCTACGATACCCGAGGTCTTACGGCGCCATTGTCGCAACGTTATTATTCGTGTCGATGATTTCCCCGATGACGAAGCTTCACAAGAAATGGGCATCGACTCTCCTTTTGATTTATTAGGATTGTACCGGGGCATCCCTCTGGATGAAAAATCATCTGCCCATGTCGTGACTGAACCTGACATGGTATTCTTATATCGTCGACCCTTGCTTGATTACTGGTGTGAAGTTGAAGAGGATTTGAGCATGCTTGTACGGCATGTTCTGATCCATGAAATCGGACATCATTTTGGTTTTTCTGATGAAGAAATGGACGCCATCGAAGCCGGCGGCGGCAACGCCTAACCTCGGTTAAGCGCACCAGCAACCGCGGCTTTTAATTCCGGCAATACTTCGTGAGTAAACCATGGTCGTTGCTTAATCCAACCTGTTGTCCGCCAGGACGGATGCGGAAGAGGAAAATAACCGTCGCGTAAAAAATTCTTAAACCCTTTCACGCGTTGTTCGAGAGTTAATTTCTGCGCCTGGGGTAAATAATGCGCTTGTGCATAAGAACCCACTAATAAAGTTAGCTTTGCTTGCGGCATCACTTCCCGAAGACGATCATGCCACAACGGCGCACATTCTTTGCGGGGCGGCAAGTCGGCACCCTTTACTGTACCCGGAAAGCAGAATCCCATCGACATAAGGGCTATCTTTGTTTCGTCATAGAAATTTTCCCACGCAAGCCCCGTCCATTCTCGCAGACGGTCGCCGGAACGATCATTCCACGACAGTCCCGTTTCATAAACGCGGTTTCCCGGCGCTTGCCCAGTAATAATAAGTTGCACCGTGGTTGAGGCGCGAATCGCCGGACGCGGTTCATGACGAAACGCTGCCTCGCAAATTCGGCATGACCTGATCTCTGCCAATAGCTTTTTTAGCCTTGCCTGATCTTGATCTGCTTTTCTTGCTACTGACATTCTATTTCTCTAAGCAATTTTTCTACATAGGCAGGAACGGTTTTACTTGCCGGACCATAAATCGCCTCGTCAAATAAACTTGCACCTTCAGATGGTTCGAGATTCATCTCGACTGTTCTGCCCAGGGCCTCTCGCACAAAACCCGCTGCTGGATAGACATTACCCGAGGTTCCGATCGATAAAAATAAATCACAACGGCGCAAAGACTTTGTTATCTGCGCCATGCCAAATGGCATTTCACCAAACCAGACCACATGAACCCGAAGCGATTTATCGCCACAAGCCGGACAACAGCTGTTTTCGTCCAAATCATGTGGCCACGGACTGATAATATGACAAGCCTGGCAACGCGCTTTTAATAATTCACCGTGCATATGAATAAGCCGCGTACTTCCTGCCCGCTCGTGAAGATCGTCAATATTCTGGGTTATCAATACGACATCACCTGGCCAAGCTTTCTCCAGCCGCGCCAGGGCCGTGTGCGCTGGATTGGCGCGGACCGCTGGATCGAGCAAAGCTTGGCGCCGTGCATTGTAAAATACGTTTACCCGGGCTGGGTTCTGATTAAAAGCTTGCGGTGTCGCAACGTCTTCAATTCTCACCTTTGTCCAAATTCCACCAGGATCACGAAAAGTGGCAAGGCCCGACTCACGGCTAATGCCCGCGCCAGTAAGAATAACAATAGATCCATTTCTTGGTAGCATCGGACTATGGTACAGATAGTTTCTATGCATGTCCTCTTTGTTTGCACTGGAAATATCTGCCGTTCTCCCACCGCGGAAGGCGTGTTCCGCCATTACGCGACGGCGCATGGTCTAAAGATTACAGCGGCAAGCTGTGGCACCCACGGCTATCACATTGGCTCGGCACCCGATCCCCGCTCTATCCATCATGCTCGGTTACGGGGATATGATATTTCAGCTCTACGCGCTTCGAAGCTTACCCGAAAGCATTTTGGCAAGGGCCACCTTCTCTTGGCGATGGATCGTGGCCATCTGTCGACCTTAAATCGTTTGGCACCTCAAGGGCATGGGGCAGAGTTACGGCTTTTTCTCGATACGGTAAACGAGCTTAAAGGGCGTGATGTTCCCGATCCCTACTATGAGGGACCTCAAGCCTTCGATCATGCGCTGGATCTTATCGAACGCGGGGTTGAAGCATTAATTGCCGAACTTCTTCGGAAAAAGCACTGACCTAAATTCGTCAGTTTCTTTTTTTAAGAGAGTTTCCGATCAGATGGCCGCTTCGACCTAGACGAAAAGCAGGCTCGCCCCCAAGCATTCCTTGTGATAAACATATGAAATAAGGGGGAAGATTATACAATGAGCGCGCAGCTTATTCCGATTTTTCCAGTCCCGATTTATCTTGATCGCCCTTCTCGAGGCGGGGCCCTTAATCGCCCGTTAGCTTCGACTATTCGTACCATTTACACTGCTGATAGCGAAGGTAAACATCTTTGCGCCGAAAAGTATAGTGGTGGCTATACGTCATACTTCACCCATAAACACCTAGAGTTAGATCCGCGTTTTACTTCATTTACCCATATGATCCTCGATTGTGCCCGCGAATTTACGCTGAAGCTCGGCTTCGAGCACAAAACCTCTTTGCGCATGGTAAATTTGTGGACCAACATTAACGGGCGCGGTGGGTATCACGAAAAACATCGCCATGAAAATTCGTTTTTATCCGGAACTTACTATGTTGAAGCCGGAGACGGCGCTGCGCCCATTACCTTATGACCCCAAGGCTGCCTTTCGCATGATAGAGCCTGACATGGAAAATCCCGCCACATTTACGGCAAAGGTTTTTTCCGTACAGCCGAGCACGGGAACTCTCGTTCTTTTTCCCTCTTACCTTGAGCACAAGGTTGAGGTGCAGAAAAGCGCCGCCGAGCGTCTGTCGTTAAGCTTTAATCTTATCTTCACCACCGATTTTGATTAAATGGTTTTCACAGCCATGCCGGCGGTGCGGAGGCAGCCTCTTCTGCTTCTTGGACGAGAAGATCGACGTCTTCCGGATTAGCGCCGTCTAAGGGATAATGCGCCAGAGGCACATATGTCGCGCCTCTTTTACCTAGATAACTTCGATAGAGTGTAAAAACAGGTATGGTTTCGGGACCAGCGGTAAACAAGGCGTTTCCCACGATAAATTGCTCGATGTAGGCTGGACGGATGGACCGTCCAAATCGTGCCACGGTTACATGCGGTGTGAACCGTCGTCGGTCCGGTGGAAAATCTTCACGTTGCACAAGCGTTTCGATTTTTTCGTGCAAATGAGATAACGCTGATGATGGTTCTACACCAATCCATAAGGATTGTTTGTCTTGGCCATGGCTGAATTCGCCGGCGCCGCGCAAGGTAAGCTCAAATGCTGGTACCGCAATGCGTTGTAACGCTGCATTCAAATCATCCAACCGACTTTCCTGCGTATCGCCCAAGAACCGCAAAGTAAGGTGCATATTTGCCGGAGGTACCCATCGGACGCCATAAATACCGTGCTGCATATTTTGCAGCCGCTCGAGGCTACGCCGCAAAGATCGCGGTAAGGCAAGAGCGATGAACAAACGCATCATCTTGTCTCTCCGTCATGGGCAGGGGTTGGGAATATCGGTGTGGATAGCCTCGATCGCTTTGACGACGTCGTCGCTGAGACGAAGAGTCTTGGCGGCGATATTTTGCTCTAATTGCGCCAAGGTCGTCGCACCAATAATGACCGAAGTCACAAAAGGTTGCCGTAAAATATAAGAAATAGACATGGCGACAGGATCAAGATTCTGCTCTTTTGCCAAGGCGATGTAGCGGGCCGCCGCAGCGCCGCCTTGGGGGTTGCTATAACGCTGAAACCGGTCAAACAAGCTGAGCCGGGCTCCCGCCGGTCTGGCGCCATTCAGATATTTTCCGGTCAGTACGCCCATTGCTAAGGGAGAATAGGCCAACAGCCCGCACTCTTCGCGAATGGACATTTCAGCCAAGCCGATTTCATAGCTGCGATTGAGAAGGTTATACGGATTTTGAATGCTAACGATACGCGCCAGATTTTGTTGCTCGGCACACTTTAGAAAACTTGCGACGCCCCAGGGCGTTTCATTGGAAAGACCGATGAACCTTATCTTACCGGCACGAACCATATCGTCCAAAACCCGCAAGGTTTCTTCAATCGGAACCGAGTCATCCTGAGGATCATGGCTGTAGCCCAAGGCGCCAAACATATTCGTTTTCCGATCAGGCCAATGAAGCTGATAAAGATCGATGCGGTCACTTCTCAACCGCTTCAAACTGGCATCGATCGCCGCGACAAGATTGACGCGATCTGCCGGATGGTTACCGTCTCGGATCCAGTCAAAACCCCTTCCCGACGCAACCGCCTTAGTTGCCAAAGTAATCTTTTGTCGTTTGGCCGGATGCGCCTTGATCCATGTACCGATAAAGGTTTCCGTTTTTCCATAGGTTTCTGCCCTCCCTGGTACGGGATACATCTCGGCGGCATCGACGAAATTAATGCCGCGGTCGTAGGCTAAGTCTAATTGGGCATGAGCCTCTGCTTCGGTATTTTGCTGGCCAAATGTCATCGTGCCGAGACAAATTGCCGACACCTTAGTTCCCGTCCGCCCAAGGGCACGATATTCCATGACGGGGTCTCCTTTGTCAGACAAACAAGGTCAGGACTCCGGTATAACTGTAAAAACGATTATTGCAAATCTCTCCTTTGGCCATAAATCCAACCAAAGGAAACTCACCCAATTCTTCACGTAAAATAGCCACTTCGGACCCCGACACGCCAAACAGAGTTTCACGCCGGGCTACATGGGAGACATAAATCCCGCCTTTAATGATTCGGCCCTCTAACCGGGTTTTAAGTTTGCGTAGCATCTCGCGAAGCTCAACTTCAGCCGCAGTAGGGTCGCGTCGACAGAAGAAGACCGTATCACCCACGTCAACGCTACGACTTGCCGCAAACCACATGCGGCGTTGATCAATCGAGGTAATATCGCGCGGGGTATAATCCCCTGTGTCACTCCCTTCAACGGGGAAAGCGAGGAAAATGTCGTTGCGAACCCGATCTAGGTCTGTCTTCGGATCAAATCCTGCGTCCTCACATAACACAGAGAGGCTCGGTTTATTGTCAATGCTGACGGCAACGTAGCCGTCTGCACCCGTAACTGTGCGCAAAGGGCCGACAGGCGTGCATCCTTGGGCCAAACCGGTTAAAATCGTTATTTCTGGGCCAAAGAGAACACCGGAAATACCGCCTTCGGTAATAGTTCCCGCGACCTGCGGTTGATGATCACCGCGAGATGAAGTCAACCCCCCTAGCAAAAACCCAACTCGACCCGCTAGCGTTTTTAAAAGACGCGATAGCCGATGATTTCGCGGATCGGCGTGAATAAACGCCGTAGCAGGATCGTTCTTCAATAACCAGTTTCCTGCCGACGCGCGCAACGGTGCCATATTATCCACGAGGCGCGGTAGATAGCAAAAACTATGCCACGGAAAAGTACCAACCATGATGGTCAAGGCCGGCTCTAAGGCATACTCATTTATTCCAGAAATAATCCCATTGGCTGCTGTACCAACCCATAAAGTCACATCCAGTCTTTTGCGCAGCTCAGCAACAATATCCGGGAGGACACCCGCGAAAGCGTCCGTTGCATAAATAAATCCAACACGATCCGCCCGCGTTAAAGAGCCAACTTCCTCGACGCAACTATCAACGGCCGTCTTCCAATCCAACCCGACCGCATGAACAACTTTAAAAACATCTCGTTTGCCCGTCATGATAAAGCATCCAGAAATTTTGCTACGACAGGAAGAAAGCGCCGAACAATTTCATGAACACCTTCCGCATTAGGATGAATTCCGTCCGGCTGATTAAGCGCTGAATTTGCTGCAACGCCGTCGAGAAAAAAGGGGTAGAGAGGAGCCTTATACCGAGCAGCAAGGCGCGGATAAATTGCTTCAAAAGCCGTTACATAGTCAGCGCCGAGGTTCGGCGGTGATTTCATGCCAATTAATAAAACCGGGATTTGACGATCCTGAAGAGCCCGCAGCATGGCCTCAAGATTGGCTTCACTCGCAGCAGGCGATATTCCCCGCAAAGCATCATTGGCACCAAGCTCTAACAACACTGCATCAGGCTTCTCCGCTAAACTCCAGCCCAACCGAGCCTTGCCTCCTGCCGTCGTGTCGCCAGACACCCCAGCATTTACAATTTTGACATTGTAACCATCTGCTTTTAAGGCTGCCTCCAGTCGGGGGACAAAGCCGTCAGGGGCAACAAGGCCATAACCGGCGGTTAAACTGTCGCCAACGGCAAGGATCTTCACTGGCCGTGTATTCTTTGCTGCTGCCAAGCCATTTACAGGACCTATCACGCCATAAACCATCATTAATCCTGCGGCAATCTTCAACACGGTTTTCAGGATACTTGCTCCAAATAACGACGAATACCAGAAGCCTTAGTTTTACTTTTAGCAACTTAATGCAAAAAATTGCTTTAAAGATAGGTAAAGTTTATTCCCTTGCCTTAAGTTCGTTTCTTTCACCAGCCCGGACCATTTATGATCCCATTCCCCCAGATATCGCCTCTTGTTCATCTTTCTCACGTAACAGTTACCTTACCGGGTCCGACAGGTCCTGTGCCTATTCTGCGCGGCATTGATTTGGATCTCGCAGCCGGAGAAACTGTAAGCTTGGTTGGGCCATCAGGGTCGGGAAAAACAACCCTTCTCATGGTTATTGCCGGCTTGGAGCGCACCACTTCTGGTTTGGTGCGCGTCGCCGAAAAAAATCTCGCGCTTCTGAGCGAAGATGATTTGGCTCAGTTTCGCCGTGATAACGTGAGCATCGTGTTTCAAGCTTTTCATTTAATGCCTACCATGACGGCGCTTGAAAATGTCGCGGTTCCCTTAGAACTTAGTGGACGAAAAGATGCCCTTAGACGAGCAACAGAAAGTCTTAACGCTGTTGGGCTTGGACATAGATTATCACATTATCCCGTTCAATTATCGGGCGGCGAGCAGCAACGTGTTGCCCTAGCGCGAGCTTTTGCAACTGAACCTGCACTTTTACTGGCTGATGAACCCACCGGAAACCTAGACGAAAAAACTGGCGCACATATTGTTGATCTTTTATTCGACCTCACCGCACGATGCCAAACAACCCTTCTTTTAATTACACATGATGAAAATCTTGCCTCGCGATGTCAGCGGCATGTCCGACTTCGCGATGGCCAAATCGAAGCTAGCTTCAGGTAGTTTTATGTTTTCCTGGCCCTTAACTCTCCGTCTCGCCCTTAGAGAACTTCGTGGTCACTTACGCCGTTTTTCAATTTTTATTGCCTGCTTAAGTTTGGGTATTGGTGCGATTGCTGCAGTTGGCTCTATTACGGCTGCCATAAAATCCACCATTGCGACTGATGCGCGCGTTATCTTGGGTGGTGATGTTTCCTTGCGACTTGTTCACAGTCCGGCAACGCCAGAACAACTTCACTATTTTACTCAAATAGCCCGCGTTTCCAGCATCGCTGAGCTTCGCGCTATGGCGCGCGCACTTAACGGATCTGACCGCGCATTAGCTGAGCTTCGCGCCGTTGATAATGCACATCCTCTTTACGGACAGCTCACCCTATCCCCAGATCTTCCTCTAGTGGATGTTTTGGCCGTCAGAAATAATGTCTTCGGCGCGGCCGTTGAACAAAGTCTTTTGGACCGTCTTTCTTTACGCATCGGTGATAAAATATTGCTTGGCACAGCCGCGATCGAAGTTCGCGCCGTTATTAGACGCGAGCCTGATCGTGCCGCAGGGGGATTCGAATTTGGCCCTCGGGTTATAATTAGCCAACCAGCTTTGGCAACCACCGGCTTGATTCAGCCCGGTAGTCTTATCTCCTATGAATATCGCTTAGCTCTGCCACCCTCAACACCGCCTGAGATTTTTGCAAAAGATCTCGCGCTGAAATTCCCGACTGCGGCCTGGCGTATACGGGATTTACGGGATCCCGCACCGGGACTTTCCCGCTTTGTTGATCGCGTTAGCTTATTCATGACTTTAGTGGGGCTAACGGCCCTCCTCGTCGGAGGGATCGGAGTCTCAAATGCCGTCCGCGCGTATTTAAGCAAACGCACCGTATCCATTGCTGTGCTTAAATGCTTGGGTGCACCATCCAATCTTGTATCCCGAGTGTATCTGATACAGATTTTATTTCTCGCTATCGTTGCGATTGCTTTAGGTCTAATTGGCGGGGCGATTGTTCCTTTTATTTCAGCGACAGCGCTTAATTCCGTTCTCCCACTTACTCTTAACCCTGAAGTTTATCCTCTTAATTTAGCTTTCGCTGGAGTATCCGGTGTTTTAGTTGCCGTGATTTTCACACTTGGCCCCTTAAGTCGAGCAACAGCTGTCTCTGGTGCGGCTTTGTTTCGCGATCGTGTAAGCGCGTCGCACGGACGCCTAACTTGGCGCGCCCTTTCTATGATAAGTTTTTTAACTTTGATTCTCGCCGCCCTGGCAGTCACCACAGCTCAAGATCGTCTTGTTGCTTTGTGGTTTGTACTTGGCTCTTTAGTGACAATAGCTGTGTTTCGATTTGCGGCCTGGCTTATCATTTTGTTGGTACGCAGGATTCATCCCCACGGCACAGCCATACGATTAGCCATTTCTAACATTCATCGCGTGGGTGCGCCTACCGCCGGGATTTTGCTCTCTCTTGGTCTTGGCTTAACCTTGATGGTTGCCATTAGCTTAATCCAGAGCAACTTTGCTTTGAAAATTAATGAGACCCTTCCTGAGAATGCACCGTCATTATTTTTTATTGATATTCAGCCTGATCAAGTTTCTGCTTTTGAAACGGTGACTAAAGCTACTTCCGGTGTCACGCAAATAGAGCGCGTGCCCATGCTGCGCGGACGCATTGTGTCCATTAACGGCACACCTGTAGAAACAGCAAAAGTTGATCCTAGTGTTGCCTGGGTATTGCAAGGTGATCGCGGATTAACCGTGGCCGCTACACCATCGCGTGGAACAAATATAACTGCCGGTTCCTGGTGGCCCACAGATTATCAGGGTCCACCGCTCATTTCCCTCGACGCAGAAATTGCCAAAGGATTTGGTGTCACTTTGGGCGATCGGCTGGGCATAGATATTTTAGGTCGTACGGTTGAAGCAAAGATTGCGAGCTTACGGCAGATAGATTGGGGAACCTTGGGGATTAATTTTATTATCGTGTTCGCTCCCGGTACGTTGGAGGGCGCCCCCCAAACGCATCTTGCTGCCGTTTATAGCCGCGACGACAGTGTGCCGATTTTAGAAAAAGCAATCATTGATGGTTTCCCCAACATCTCTGCTATTCGCGTTAAAGAGGCCTTGGCTGCTGTCGATCACGTTTTGGTTCAAGTTAGCGTTGCCATTTATTTGATTGCCGCCATCACTCTTTTGGCCGGTGTTCTTGTTCTTGCTGGCGCAGTCGCCGCCAGCCATCAGCAGCGTCTTTATGATGCTGTCGTTTTAAAAGTCTTAGGCGCCACACCGCGATTAATCTTACGTGCCTTTATTTATGAATATGGTTTTCTTGGGTTAGCAGCTGCTGGGTTGGCCGCCGGGATAGGCACCTTAGCTGCATGGGCGATTATTGTGTTTATTCTCCGCGATACCTGGGTCTTTCTGCCCCTTGATATACTTAAGACGACAGCCCTTGCTTTAATCCTAGCCTTAGGTATTGGCTTAATCGGCACGTGGCGCGCGCTACAAGCCAAACCAGCAGCCTTCTTGCGTAGTCTTTAGATTCCTATTCAGCTTGGGTTCAGGTGCTCGCCGACATGGTTTAATCTGAGGTGGGATATGAGAATACGACTATTACAACGCTATAAGCGTCGGGTTATGTCCGCGGCCGTTCTGGGCTTTCTGTTTCTTGCCGGCTTTGTTCTTGTTACAGAGGTTTCTTTAGCACAGCAAAATGCCGCGCCGCCCCAACTTAAGGCCGTCCCAGAAGAAGCACCCAACGATCCTTATCTCAAATCAGACAGCGGCGACAAAGCACCTTCTCACCAACCGACATCGCCCAAGGGTGAGAGCTCCAAAGATAAGAGTCCAAGCGTTGAAGAATGGCGTGATGAAGCGCAAAAGCTTTTGGATAGTCTTGGCAAAATGTTGAAGTCTATTCCCACCTACGAAACGCCTACCGTAGACGAAAAGGGCGATATCATTATCCGACGGCGCCCACCCGATACAAAGCCGGAACCGCCGAAATCAAGCCCTGACAGCAAGACTTATGGCACCTAACGAATTCTTGTCTTGCTAACCCGCTTTATCTGCAGGATCTTAGCGCTAACCGTTGAAATTCTTAGTCGGGCACCCGATATTAACCACAGTCCTTTCACCTTGGAGGTAATAATGGCTTTTGGACAAAATAGGCAAGTTATCAGCCGTGCCGGTGCTACAGCCGCCGACATTGATGTCGGGCTGCGCGCCTATATGCTGAAGGTCTATACATATATGTGCTTTGGCTTGGCGCTATCCGGTGCCGCGGCATTTGCCATATCAACCTCGCCGACACTTATTTCGGCCATCTTCACCACTCCCCTGAAATGGGTCGTTTTGTTTGCGCCAGTTGCCATGGTATTTTTCCTGAGCTTCCGCATTCATCGGATGAGCTTTGCCAGCGCTCAACTTGCTTTTTGGGTCTATGCCGGATTAATGGGGATTTCCTTAGCGCCGATTTTCTTGGTTTATGCTGGCGCAGACATCACTCGGGTGTTTTTGATCACCTCCGGTGCTTTTGCTGGATTAAGTTTATACGGATATACCACCAAGCGTGACCTGACCGCTTTTGGATCGTTTTTGGCGATTGGTCTGTTTGGAATCATCATCGCATCGCTGGTTAATATCTTTATACCCAGCACTGCACTGAGCTTTGGTATTTCTGTTGTCGGTGTTCTCGTGTTTGCGGGATTGACCGCTTATGACACACAAAAAATCAAAGAGTATTATTACGCAGGTGACGATGCGGAAACCCAAGGCAAGACCGCCATCATGGGTGCTCTTTCGCTTTACCTGGACTTTATCAACCTGTTTTTAATGCTGCTTCGATTACTCGGAAACAACCGCAGCTAAGACTGCTGGACTTATAAAAACCGCCCGTAGCGTTATGCTCGGGCGGTTTTTTAATGCGTGTAGATTACGTTACTGGACAAAGGCGCGGAGTGAATCCATCACCATGGACATACTTTGTGAGACAAACCACACGAGAAGCCAAACCGTCACCGCTGCTAAAGCTAAGCCCGTTCCAATTGTTATGCCGGCGTTGATCCCAGCACGTTGGGCAGGTGTAAAGTCTTCACCTTCATCAGCCTTTACTTGAAGGACCGGGCGATCCGGTTGCGGCTTTGTCTTAAGTTTAGGTTCGCGTGGGCCTTCATAAGAGCGCGGCGCCGAATTGGGCGATGACAGCGTATTTAGCCGGGGCTGAGTTATGACCGTATTTCGGATCAAAGCCGCACCCATTGCCCCGGTAAGACGTACCGTGGGCACTGCAGACCCCTCAGAAGTTGATTTTGTCGTGGATGAAATTCCCGGCGTGACGGCTGGGCTTTGAAGAGCGCCGGCCGGATGCTTTTTTAGTGACGGCGCTGTTGCCGTCCCCGCCAAGGGCTCTTGACGAGTTTGGGGCATATTCGCCTTGAGGGAAGGTGCTGTGCTGCGATCCGAGAAACTTGACCCTAAGGCGGGAGCAGCAGAAAATTCAACTTGTCGTTTCTGAAGAGACGATGTTGGTTGCGAGACAACAATCGGGGGCGATACCGGAGAAATAGCCGGCTGAATAAGCGGCGTCGCCGTCGTCATCTCGGCCTGATATAAATCCTGCTTTTTCTCCGCCTCTGACAGAGACAGTTTTGTTGCCGTTAAAGATGGCGTTGGGCCGATTTCCGGAACATCTTTCAGCGGCAACGGCGTTAACGGAATGACCTGAGATGTCGGTACATCATCCCAATGACGGAGCTGCTCCAGTCCCGAAGACGACCGTGTGGAGAACCCATCAAACTCGGCTGTGTCCCAATCTTTTAAGGCATCGAGGCCGCGTCCGCGCTTAGCGCGCGTAGCCGCGTCATCTAAACGGCGCACAATATCGGCCGCTTCTTTGCGTTCTGATTTCATTCAGCCCATTCTGGACCCAATTTTGGTCAAATTATGCCCGACCTTAAAGTCCGCAGATAATCTAGCTTTTTAATGAAAACTGGCCGTTTTCACGTAGTCCCGATGGGGAGAATTCTTGGTCATTCCCTCGAGCTTGCTGATCATGCCGGCAACACCGGCCGCACTTAGCCAATTTTCAAACCGGTTGCGGAAATGCATACTGGCGCTCGCCCCTTCGATAAACACGTCAACAATACGCATATCTTGATCGCCCACACGAACGCGCCAGCCCGGTTCAAAGGCTTTACCGCTGTCAACATCAATCCGCGTTTTCACGATCACATCGCCGTTCGGCAAAACGTTCGACCCTAAAATAGTGAACCCGGTAGCATTGGTGGCATCAATTTGCCCCACCGCCACATCGATAAAGTAAACTGCAAAGAGTTTGGTATAGGCCGTCATTTCTTCTGTGCTGGCACCGCTTGCATACCGTCCCAGAGAAAATTTTGCCAAGGCATCAAAATCCAAAGCGCTTACCATTAGCTCAGCAAAAGCCGTGCTGCGTTGCGGCGTTGCGGGTTGGGTTTGCTGAAGAATGCGTCGAGCTGTAACGCCGAGATCTTTTACTAGGATTTCTGCCGCGGCAACGGTTTGATCTTTGGGTGTTTCGTCAGCCTGCACTACAGCGGCGGAACACATGGCGATAGCAAAGGCCACTCCTAGAAATATCCTACGCATTACCTTTACTCCCCTTTATTTGTTGTTGCCGCGCTTCCTCTAACCGTTTTCGGCTGTCTTCATGAGGAATACTTTTTAAAAAGTTCGGCCAGTCTGCTTCCCGCACAACAAACAATCGGTGATGCGCATCATCAACTCGCCGGGCCGTCTCGCCACGCCAAACAATCATCGCGGCTGAATAATCGTCATAAGGGCCAAAAACTTCTGCTTTTTGACGTAATTCGCGCCAGTCTGTTTGGGTAAACTCCCCTCCCGCAACGTAGAAATGCTCTCCCATCGATATGCCAGTGCCCCATTATTATCTTAAGCCACTTTTTAGCGAGATTGACCCGCGTTGATCAATCCCACACTGATCTTTTTTAACAAAATAAATGATATAAGAATAAATAGATAAAATGCAGGATAAATAATAGGAGGAAAACAGTCTGTTTTCTATGGGCCGGTAGAGCCTATTTCTACCGATGATTTAGATAGTCTATTATTCGCCGGCCGACTTCCCTTGCGCCAACAATGGCTAGATCCACGCCTTGTTTTGTAAAATACATCATTTCTTCTTCGTTGTGGGCGCGTACCAAAACTTTAATAGATGGATTCAGCGACCGAGCAGCCTCTACAATACGCCGAGCTTCGAAAGGATTAGGTACTGCGACAACTATTGCGAGTGCTTGATCAAGGGCGGCTTCCCTTAAAACTGACTCTTGGTTGGCATCTCCCGCAATCGCAAAAAATCCTTTTTCTCTTAATTCTTCGATGCGATCGCGATTTGCATCAACAATAACAAGATCTCTGTTCGCAAGATTAAAGTTTGCCGAAACATGTTGCCCAACACGGCCATGACCGACGAGAACCACCACCTCTTTCAGCTGTTGTTTTTTATCGGAGGCCAACTGTGCCAAACGATCGGAAGATATATTAAACATTGCTGCAATTTGCGGTCGGCGCTTTATCCACTCCAATCCAACTCGACTTAAATAAAAGAAACTCGGATTTAATGAAATCGAGATAAGGGCGCCAGCTAAAATAAAATCTCGAGCATCAGGCGACAAGATTCCATTGATCACACCAATGTTTGCCAAAATAAACGAGAACTCTCCGATCTGTGCCAACCCTGCGGATACCAGCATTGCCGTTTTAAGCGGGTAGCGAAAGAACAAGACGATGGCACTGCCAGCTACTGACTTCCCAACTACGATGATGGCGACCACCGCCAAAACTTCCAGGGGGTGCTCGATAAGCACGTAAGGATTAAATAACATTCCGACAGCGACAAAAAATAGAACAGCAAAAGCATCCTGCAATGGCAATGCTTTGGCTGCAGCTTCATGGGATAGGTCTGACTCACGTATCATCATGCCGGCAAAAAACGCTCCCAGCGCCAGCGAGATACCGAATAAGGTTGCCGCAGCAAAAGCCACCCCCATCGCCACCGCGAACACGGCTACTGTGAACATTTCACGCGAGCGCAGTCGAGCAACGGATGCCAAAATCCACGGCAATATTCGCCGGCCCACCCCGATCATAAAAACAACAAAAACGATGACCTTGCCGATAGCAAGGGCAACATCAAATAAAACTTCCCCGATATCACCGGTGCGCATATCCGGCGCCAAAGCGGGAATTAAAACCAATGCCAGGACCATCACGATATCTTCGACGATCAACCAGCCAATGGCGATATTCCCATTGGTTGTTTGCAGTAGATTATGTTCTTCGAGCGCCCGCAACAACACAACTGTGCTGGCGACAGAAAGCGCCAGCCCAAACACTATTCCGCTTGTAAGCGGCCAACCCCATAGATACGAGCATGCCCACCCCAAACTCGTTGCCACAGCAATTTGGGCAAGGGCACCCGGTAGGGCGATCCGTCTGACTTCAATCAAATCCTTTAGTGAAAAATGCAGCCCAACTCCAAACATCAACAATAAAATGCCCACCTCGGAGAGTTGCTCAGCAATTTTTACATCTGCAACAAAGCCTGGTGTGAACGGGCCAATGAGAACCCCGGCGATGAGATAACCAACAATCGGCGACAAACGAATTTTAGACGCAATAAACCCGCAGATAAATGCCGCGGAGAAACCTACAGCAATGGTTGAGACAAGCGGTAAATCATGCTGAAGAGCCATATCTTCCTTATCAACAAAAATTAGAAAATGATTTTTCTACGATGACGACAGCCTACTAAAGGTCAACCTTCACCTCGTGATCAGAGAATGACGATCTTAAATCTTGCAGATGCGTTTGCTTGTTTTATGAAAATTTTGCGGGCGAAATTATCTGCCGTTTTGTGCCGAAGATAATCAGGACCACTTATCTCGCCTGCTGTATATCGATGACGATCAATGTTTGTATTTCATGATAATCGCATCAGGACATGTGCATAGCTCAACCCCGTGTCCTCAACGGTTATAAAAGTCACCCATGGCAATGATAACGGGTATTAAGGGGCGGCTAGAAAGCGGTCCGTTTTTACTTATTTTGTTGCAAAATCATCGAAAATGGCCAAAAACCTAGTTTTTTGACCCGATTTAAGACCGCAATGGTGCCGAAGCGGGGAATTGAACCCCGGACCTACTGATTACGAAAGCCATTTAAGTTATTGATTAACAATAACAATGAATGCCAAACAATACCAAAATCAGCGGGTTTCAGCCCCTAACAGCACGCTGCCAATCTACGCACATTTCCAAACATTGCCAAGCCTATTGTTGATATCGCGCTGACACGATGCGCGTGCATGTTTTTTTTGCTGATATGGATGCATACGTTAAGTTTACGCTCTTTATAATAAGATATCTTATTTAGCACGGGGTATCTTTCGGATACTGGTTCTCCCTTCCCATAAGTAATAAACCACTGGGATTACGATTAGGGTCAACAGCGTGGTGCTAATCATTCCCCCTACCATCGGCAAGGCGATGCGACGCATCACGTCCGCGCCGAGGCCGTCGGTAATGAATACCGGAAGCAAGCCAGCGATAATCACTGAAACCGTCATCAGTTTAGGGCGGACGCGCAGTACCGCGCCGTGCATCACGGCATCGAAAAGCTGCTGGCGGTTTTGTGGCGGGTGCTGGCGCACCTGATGATCGAGATAAATCAGCATTACGACCGCTGTTTCCACTGCGATACCTGCCAGCGCGATGAACCCCACCGCCACGGCGACAGAAAAGTTATAGTCAGCAAGATAGAGCGTCCATACGCCACCGATTAAGCCAAAGGGCAATGACAGCATCACCATCAGTGTGCGGTCGAGCCTGCCAAAGTGCATCACCAGCAGCACGAAGATAATGGCGATGGTGGCAGGAATGGCGAAGTTAAGTCGTTCGCGGGCTTCGAGCATTTGTTCAAACTGGCCTGACCAGCCGATGGAATAACCGGCGGGCAGTTTCACTTTCTCAGCCACAATCTTTTGCGCTTCCTTCACATAACCGCCAATGTCACGCCCTGCGATGTCCACAAATACCCAGCCATTGAGACGGGCATTTTCCGATATAATCATCGGTGGTCCGTTAGTGATTTTAATCGAAGCCAGCTCTCCCAGCGGAATTTGTGCGTCATTCGGTGTCGCCACAAGGATGCTTTGCACGTCTTCGATGGATTCACGGAAAGGCCGATCATAGCGCAGCATGATGCCGTAGCGTTCGCGCCCTTGTACCGATTCAGTGATTTTCATCCCGCCGAGGGCGGTGGCAATCACATCCTGCACCATGCCAAGATCGATATTATAGCGGGCAATTGCCTCACGGTTTGGCTCGATTTCAAGGTATTTTGCGCCCACCACGCGGTCAGCAAAGGCAGAGCGGGTTCCCGGCACATCCTTCACCGCCTGTTCAACCTGTACCGCTACATCGCCAATGGTTTTTAGATCGCTGCCGGAGATTTTAATCCCTACAGGCGTGCGAATGCCGGTGGTCACCATATCGATACGGATTTTGATGGGATAGCCGAAGCTGTTCACCAGTCCCGGCATTTTGGTTAGGGAGTCGAACTCCTTAATCAGCATTTCAGTGGTTAAGCCATCGCGCCATTCTTCCTTCGGCTTGAGGCGTATCCATGTTTCGATCATCGAGATGGGCGCAGGGTCGGTGGCGGTTTCGGCCTGACCTGCCTTACCGAACACGGTTTCCACCTCCGGCACGGTTTTAATCGCACGGTTGGTGGTTTGCAGAATTTCCTTAGCCTTGGTAATGGAAACACCCGGAAGCGTGGTTGGCATATAGAGCAAGTTACCTTCATAGAGGGCTGGCATGAATTCACTACCGGTGCGGAGAATCGGGATTGCCATACTCACCAGCAGTGCACAGGCTACCGCTAATGTCAGCCATTTTGCATTCAGTGCTTTGGCTAAAACGGGTTGATATATGGAAATGAAGAAGCGGTTAATCGGATTACGTTCCTCCGGTAATATCTTCCCGCGAATCAGCCATAGCATCAACAGCGGCACCACCGTCACAGACAGAATGGAAGCCGCCGCCATTGAATAGGTTTTTGTGAAAGCGAGCGGTGAGAATAACCGCTCCGATTGGCCAGTAAGAGCAAATACCGGCAGGAAAGATACGGTGATAATGAGGAGGGAGAAGAACAATCCGGGACCGACTTCTTTTGCTGCCAGCAAGAGAGCATCACGCTTTTCCTGAAGCGTAGCGTCCGCACGCATCTCCGATAATTTGCGGTGGGCGTTTTCTACCATCACGATACTGGCATCCACCATCGCGCCTATAGCAATGGCGATACCGCCCAGCGACATGATATTGGCGGTAATACCCTGCCATGACATGACGATAAATGCTGCCAACACGCCCAGCGGCAAGGTGACGATGGCAACAAAAGACGAGCGTACATGCAGCAGGAAAATCAGGCACACCAGTGCAACGACAATCGCTTCCTCAATCAGCTTGTGCGTTAGATATTCCACCGAGCCTTCAATCAGCGGGGCGCGGTCATAGACTGGTACAATTTCCACTCCTTCTGGCAATCCCGGCTTGATCGCCTCAATTTTTTTACGAATTGCCTCAATGACGTTGAGCGCATTCTCACCCGGGCGCATGATAACAATGCCAGACACTACTTCACCTTCGCCGTTTAGCTCGGTCACACCGCGCCTGAGTTCTGGTCCTTCGACGATACGCGCCACATCTGAAAGCCTCACCGGTGTTCCACCTTCGGCTTTAATTACCAGCTTTTCCAAATCCTCGACTTTAGTAACATAGCCTTTTGAGCGCACCACGAATTCGGTTTCCGCCTGTTCGATAACGCGGCCACCAGCTTCCTGACTGGAAGCGCGTATCGCCTCCTGCAATCGCATGAGTGGTACGCCATAGGCACGCAGTTTCACCGGATCGGCGAATACCTGATATTCCTTCACGAAGCCCCCAACGCTGGCTACTTCCGACACGCCGCGCACGGTGGCAAGCTCAAATTTCAGGAACCAATCCTGTAAGGAACGAAGCTGCGATACGTCATGCTTGCCGCTTTTATCGACCAGCGCATATTGGTACACCCAACCCACGCCCGTGGCATCGGGACCGATCTGAGCTTTGGCATTGGGTGGTAAGGTTGCCTGAATTTTAGAAAGAGCCTCAATCACCCGTGACCGCGCCCAGTATAAATCCGTACCGTCTTTGAAGATCACATAAACAAATGATGCACCGAACATCGAAAAGCCGCGCACTACCTTTGCTTTTGGCAGACCAAGCATGGCAGTGGACAATGGATAGGTGACCAAATCCTCAATAATCTGCGGTGACTGCCCTTCAAAATCCGTGCGGACGATAACCTGCGTGTCCGACAGATCAGGAATCGCATCAAGCGGTGTGCGCTGCACAGCTAAAATCCCTCCTGCCAGAATCAACAGCGCGAAGATGGAAACCAGCAGCGGATTATTTGCTGACCAGTCAATTACACGGGCGATAAAGGTTTTGGTAGGGTCATGCGCGAGGTTATTATTGTGCATTGCCGCCTCCGCTGATTTTGTTGAGCGACTCACGCAGATTCGATTCTGAGTCGATCAAGAATTGTCCATTGACGATGACTTCTTCTCCCTCAGCCAGCCCTTCCGTGATTTCTGTGCGCCCTTCGGCAGTAAAACCCGTTTGCACACGTCGCGCCTGAAACTTACCATTACCCAGCGCAAGGATCACATGGCTGCCGCTGGTATCTCTCAGCACGGCGGAGCTCGGTACGCTCACGCGCTCGGATGCGATACCGGAAAATGTCACCGTGGCATAGCCACCAGGTTTCAGCAGGGTATCAGGATTCTCAACCACCAGCCGCGCTTTGCCAGTGCGTGTTTCTGGCGTGATGGTAGGGTAAATATAATCCACCGTTGCTTCCATCGCATGATCACTGCCAGTGATACTGACCTGCGCTGCATCTCCCTCCTTGATTTGGCTTAAATCTTTCTCAGGAATCGCCGCTTCCACCCATATGCTTGATAAATCCTGCACATGGCCGATTTCAGCATTTACCTCCAGATAATGGCCTTTGCGGATTTCCAGCCGGTTCAAAATACCATCGGCGGGAATGTAGAACGGCACGCTTTCATATGCCTTGCCATTTTTGGCAATCGCACTCAATGCTTTATCATCCACACCAAGCAGCTTCATGCGCTTGCGTGCGGTAGCGGCAAGGTCTTTATATCCTGCCTTCATCGCGGCGAGGTAATCGTTCTGCAACGCCAGTAATTCTGGGCTATAGAGCGTATAGAACAAATCGCCCTTTTTTACCCTGTCACCCACAGCGCTATATTTCAGATCATCCACGCGGCCTTCCACCTGACTGAACATATCCCAACGGTTGCGTTCGTTTTCCATGATGATGCCGGTAGCGCGGAAGCCGCCGTCCAACGTCATCTTCATCACCTTCTCGGTACGCACCCCCATCTTCTGCACATTGTCCGGGCTGATAGAAATCACAGGTTTGCCACCGCTTTCTTCCATACCGGATTCATCGGCGTATTTCGGCACCAACTCCATATCCATGAACGGCGACTTGCCGGGTTTATCGAATTTCTTTCCTGGCACCATCGGATCATGCCAGTAAAGCACTTTACGGCCTGAATTATCCTGCGTGACATTGCTGGCAGCTTCTTCTTGCAGGTTATTGTGTTGCCCATGATCGTGTTCAATCGCCACTAAATCCATACCGCAAATTGGACATTGTCCGGGTTTGTCGGAAATAATTTGCGGGTGCATTGGGCAGGTATATTTCACCGCTGCATCCTCTGCCTGCGCATCCGCTACTACTATGCTTTGAGCGGCATGGTTTTTCGATGATGGAACAAAGGTGTGATATGCCTGGAACAGGCTGGTTGTTGCCAGAAGTGCGCCTATAACAATGACTGTCTTTTTCTTATTCATGGCGTTCTCCCTGAACAATGTAACGGTTAAAATCTGCGACGAGAGCGGTATGTTTTGCCCGTTCCGCCACGCGTGTCGCCCGGACGGAAAAGGCTTCCCGCCGGGTTTTGAGGATCATGGCAAAATCAGCTTTGCCCGCTTCATACTCTCTGGAGGTGGACTCTGCTGCCGCCTTCAGGAGAGATTCCTTATGTTCCAGCAATTCCATTTTCTTGGCGCTGGTATTGATCTGCGCCTTGAGATGCTCAAGTTTTTGCATTATTTCCCGTTTGACCGCATCCCGATCAAACTCCGCCGCCGATAGCGAGGCCTTCGCGCCTTGCAATTTCGGTTTCTGATTTTCCGATGCCCATAGCGGAATGCTGACACCCAGCATGATGCTGCCACCTCTATCACCACCGTCCATGCGCCCGGCACTGGCCTGAATCTCGAAATTGGGTCCGTATTCCGCTTCACGGATGTCCACTTCCTTCCGCGCCATATCAATGTCGGAGGCGGCGATGATGACGGGATAGGTTTTCTCCGGATCGTTATTCCACGCGGTCATTTCAACGGGCGGCAGCGTGATGCTTGGCGCTTCACCCAGCATATTCATCAGCATGGCGTCGTTCTCATGCCGCTCTTCTTCTAGTTCCGCCAGCATGATCCGTGTTTCCTGCAAATCCGCGTCGGTCATCTGCACCATGCTGATGCCAGCGCGATTGGCGGAGACGCTTCCCTTCAGGCTCTGTTTTTGCGTTTTCAGTAGTTTTTCCTGTTCCAGCGCGATGGCGCGTAGCTCCTTGATTTTTTGCAGGTTGGCAAAAGTGGTGATCATCTTTGCCCTCATTGCAGTGAAAGCGTAATCTTGTAACAGCTTGTTCTTGCGTGATTCCACCTGCATCCTGCCTGCGCGTGCTTCACGCACGCTATAGCGGGGAATCTCTTGCCGGAAACCTATCATGGTATCACCACCGCCGCGCCCCATGTCGGAACGGAAGCGGTAATCTTCTTGCTCGATAAACAGCATCGGATCGGGCAAGCCTAATTCGCCTTTGGCATAACTGCCGGAGGCTTCCACCCGGCTGGCATAGGCGGCGATTTCCGGATGCTGGCGCAGTTTTTCTTCCAGCTGAGCCAGCGTATGATGATCGGCCATCGGCTTTGTTTTCGCTTCTTCCGCTTGGGCGGGGAGCGATGCGCTTATCAATATCAGCGCAATCATTGCATATTTGAACATAAAACCTCTCGTAACGGATTAACTGCCGCAGACGCGGCAGAGCACATGCGAGAAGCAATCCGCTAGGCTTTACGCCAGATTACGGACACACTTCTCCTTACGAGAGATGCTTGGGAGGGCGTTCTTGGGAGTTGAGATGCGCGGATGCCAGATGTGCATCCACTGCATAAAACCGCTGCACCGACTGATTGATGGCGGGTATTTCAGTCTTCATTGAAGGAAGGCTCATGCTCGCGCCACTATTCATAGCTGAGCATTTAGCGTTACAGGCAGCGTCATCACAGCAACCAGACTTTTCTGAATCCTGCTTGGCCATTTTATCGCAACCGTCACAATCTTCCATATCCTGCATGTCCATTTGCTGGCCATGCTCCATTTTCATCATCTTAGCCATAGGGCATTCCGGCTGCGCCGCTTGCACGGGAAACCCCGCCAAGGCGATGCTGAAAGAAAGCAATAATGTGGCAAAGATGCGAATCATAGCACGTTCACTATATCAAATAATCATTAACAATCAATAAATCAGTTAATTTACTTCACCATCCGCAGGTTTGCCCGTGGTTTGTCATGCGGCGGCATTGGGTTGGTGGTTTTGGCCACGCCTGCGATGCGGTTGCTGATGTCTTCTGCCGCTTGGCGCAGGTGGTCGGTGGCCAGATGGGCGTAACGCAGCGTCGTCTGCGCCTGTGTGTGACCGAGCAGCGCACCAATCATCGGCAATGAGTAACCCAGAGCGTTGGCCATGCTGGCATGGCTGTGCCGCAAATCGTGCAGGTGCAGTTCGGTGGTGATGCCCGCTGCCTTCTTGATACGATCCCACGGCTTTTTCACATCGGCGATGGGTTTGCCGTCATTGCGCTCGCTCACGATGACGTAAGGATTGCCCTCCATGCGGCGGATATTTTTCAGCACCCCCTCGATATAAGGCGTGATGAAGAGCGTTTTGGGACGTTTTTCCTTGGTGGCTTCTTTCGGCAGACGGATAACGCGGTTGGTTAAATCGACATAATCCCATTTCAGGTGACGCGCCTCGCCAGGGCGGCAGCCCGTGTGCATCATGATGCGAAACATCGCCAGTACATGAGGACTTTCGGTCAAATTGCGCTCGGCGCGCTGCATGGCGGATTCGAGTGCCGCAAATTCCTGCTCGCTCAGGAAGCGCTCACGGCGGTTTTCGGGGAATCGCTCCACGCCAAAGCATGGGTTGCTGTTGCGTTCGCGGTAGCCCCAGAGTTCCGCCTTGCTCATGATGGAGGACATGCAGGCCAGTGAGCGGTTGGCACCAATCGGGCGCTGGCGGTTTTTGGCAAGGTAGTCGTAAATATCTTTGCGCTCGATGGAGCGGATTTTCATTTTCCCGAAATGCGGAATCAGCATGTGTGCCAGAATCTGCACATTGCTGGCATGGGTTGCTGGCCTGCTGCGGATAGCACTATGGTCATCGAGGAAACGTTTGGCCACTTCCTCAAATGTGGGTTGGTTGCGCTGCCACTCATCCTGCTGCACGGGGTCATCCCCCTTGGCGATACGGTAGGTCAGGTCACGGGCGATATCGCGCGCCTGCTCGACGGTGAGTTTGCCGTACTTGCCGATGGTTTTGCGACGTGAGCGGTTGTCCTGGTTGCGGTAATTGAGGATGAAGGATTTGCTGCCCGCTGGGGTGATGACCACCCCGAATCCTTTAACTTCGGCATCCCAGAGATACTCCAGTTTGCCGGTGGCCTCGAATGCATCGATTATTTTCTTGGATAGTTTGGCTGTCATGGTTCGCTCCTTTCAGTGGTTATGACAGGGTCACTACCGCTCTTAAGGGGTTGAACATCAACGTATATATGAGCGTTTCCAGTCATCTAAACCGCTTGACTCCTCGCGCTTTCAATGGATGCGCTGCGCTGGCTTTCCTCGGTGGTGGAGCGGAAACACCGCTGCTGCTCAAACTCCAGCACGCCACCCGCACCGAGAATGGGATAACGCACGTTGGCTTTTGGGCCGGGGCCGGTTTTGATGTAGATCGGCCCACCACCCGTGAAGCGCCAGTTATTAAGACAGCTGATCGATAGCTCCCATCGTCGCGCCAGCTGCTCCGGCTTCAGGAACAGATTATCGGTCACCACAGTAATGCCATGCGCCATGAAGAAGCGGTGCAGCGCATTGAGCGTGGGGGTGATGTCCGTGGCTTGGAGATTATCTAGATCAATGGTTGCCATGATCATTCCCCCACATCGTCGCGGGTGGCAATCTTGGCGATGGCTTTCACCACATGATACACTTCCTCATAACATTCGTTGGGAATGCGCGCGAGGAGCCGAAGGATGCGCACGGTGGGGAGTGGCAACGGCTCAGTCGATTGGCAATCCCCGCGCGGCGGATAGAAAACCAGAACCGATACATCGAACGCTTCTGCGAACTGCATGGCCTTGCCGACCGACAGGCGGTTATGGCCGCGCTCGTATTTTTGTACCTGCTGCGGTGATAACTCCACTTCCTCACCCAGCCGCTTCTGGCTGATGCCGGTGGTCTGGCGAAGCATGAGCAGCTGGCGGGCGGCATATTGGTTGACATCATGCTCATCAATCATGGCTGCCTCCATCCGCTTTGCAGCTTGGGTACAGCCATTCAGGAATGCACACGCCGCCTTCGCAGCATCCGCTGATCCAGTTGATGATCAGCCAGTCAAAGAACGCTGCGAATAGCAGCATGAAGAAGCTGGCGATGATGAAGTGAAAGGCTTGCTGCCATGTCAGCCGCGCCAGCCATTTTTGCAATTTATCTTTTATAGCCATCGGTGAATTGCCTCCCATAAAGTTGCTTATGGGTAGGATTCGGTAGCAGATAATGCAATTTATTGTCTATAGAAAAATTGCAAACAAAGAAAAAATTTCACTGAAATAACAGTGGTTTATTGCCGCTGCGGCAAAGAATCGGGCTTAAGCGCGCTTGATGTGCAGAATGGGGTGTGCTGCAAGAATTTTGACATCCATCATCAGCGTTCCGCCTTGCGGATGCAGGATGTAATGGCCCTCCTTGCTGCCCCTGGAAATCCAAGCCAGCAAACGCTCTCCACGCTTTTTGGTATCGAGCGTGATGACGCATTCGCGGTCAAGGAGGAGCCGCTCGTTGGTTTGCGGCACGCCATCAAAATAGAGCAGATCATTTGCGCCGTGATATGGCACAAGGTCGGAGGTCTTGATTTTCAGCGCCTCTGCGGTTGCGGGCAATCCTGAAATAGCGTCCACGGTCTCGCGCTGTTTATCAGGGATTTCCTTGATGAAGGTCTTGTATTTAATAAAGCCGGTGATGGGGGTGCTGGGCAGGTCAAGCTCAGGCGCATCCAATGCTTCCGGGGCGCAGCTGAGCGCCTTGGAGAGCAAAGCGCGGTACTTCTCAAAACCCTCAGTTTCGCCCGTCTCAATGCGATTGAGGGTGGATGCTGGGATGCCGATCATGTCGGCCAGCCGCTTTTGCGTGAGATTCCGCCGCCTGCGGAGATATGCGATGTTGTTTGTGGTCATAGGCTGCTTTTTACCGCAGCGGCAAAATCGCGTCAAGTGCTTAATGGGAAAATTGCATTGACAGAAAATTGCATTTAGTGCGATTTAGTGATCATGAAATTGCATCATTGGCTCAAATTAGTGGGAATGAAGCAGTCCGAACTCGCATCGATGGTCGGCTGCTCAGTCTCGACCATTAATCGGCACATCAAGCATGGGCGCATTTTAGACCCGGACGTGGTGGTACGCATTTACTTCATCACAATGGGCGCTGTCCGCCCCGATGATTACTACGATCTCGAAAATGTTCCCCCCGATGTGCAGGCATTGCTCGATCCACGATTCGCGCTCCGCAAACGCTTCCTGCCAGCGAAAGAAAAAGCGGATGCAGCATGAACGACGAGCGCCAGCCACTCTCCCCCCGCAGGAAAAACCAGAGCATGGAGCTGGTGTTCGACGGCATGCACTTTCAGCTGACGGTTGGCTTTTACCCAAATGGGCGCATAGGCGAAGTCTGGCTGAACGGCCCGCGCCCTGATAGCGCGCTCTACCACATCACGCAGGATGGGTGCGTACTGATATCGCATCTGCTGCAACGATTTGTGTCCCCGCACACGCTGTTTGATTCACTACCGCGTGCGCAGGATGGATCGTCTGCGTCGGTGATCGGCGCGATCATCGAGCTGCTTATGTCGCTTCCCGAAGTGGAGGCATTATGACCAAGCATTTCTATATGCCGTTTTTTACCGAGGCGTATCTGGCCGATACGCAGCACCTGTCGCTCGAAGAGCAAGGTGCGTATATGCGTCTGCTTTGCTTTATGTGGATGCGCGGCGGCTATCTGCGCGACGATGATAAAGAGCTGTCCCGGCTGCTCGGTTTGCATGTGAATAAGTGGAAGAAGATACGCGAAACCCTGGGGGCATTTTTGCAA
>Ga0075163_10001054_pt1 | contig 36704 bp, 28 predicted proteins | sample JI1023141ADNA_FD_71478 | JGI IMG/M metagenome (GOLD analysis project Ga0075163, IMG submission 71478) | Wastewater effluent complex algal communities from Wisconsin, to seasonally profile nutrient transformation and Carbon sequestration -... | ecosystem: Engineered > WWTP > Effluent > Algae...
TTGGCCTATGCCTTCCTGCCTGCCCTGAATGACCTGACCGACAAAAAACTGCGCTTCGATATAAGTCTTTATCCCGAACTCGGCTGGATGCTGGCAGGAATGACGGTGCTGACCGGGCTGTTGGCAGGCACCTACCCGGCCCTGGTGTTGTCGGGATTCAAACCCATCGAAGCCTTGCAAAGCAAATTCCGCATCTCCGGCTCCAATTTTTTTACCAAAAGCCTGGTTACATTCCAGTTTGTGCTGTCCGTCGGGCTCATGGCCTGCACGCTCATCATGATCCGGCAACTGCATTTTTTACAAACAAAAAATCCCGGTTTTGACAAGGAAAACGTGGTGATCGTGGACGCATCGGATATCGATACCGAACGCTTTGCCCCGCTTTTCAAGTCGGCGCTGAACGGTCGTCCCGGCATCGCAGGGGTCGCGTCTTCCGAACTGGCGCTTGGCGCCGAGTCGGGCTGGAGTCGCAGCGGGTTCGACTACAAAGGCCAGAACAAACAGGTGTACGAGTATTTCGTGGATTCCGCCTACATGCGGGTGCTGGGCATGCAACTCATCGCCGGTCGCAATTTTGACCTTTCCATAACAGCCGACACTTCCACTTCGGTCATCATCAACGAAGCCATGATGCGCGACTTCGGTTGGTCGGCCGACAATGCCATCGGTCAGGTATTGAAAGGTTATTATGAGGGCAGAAGATCGGAGCCGGTCGTTATCGGTGTGGTGCACGACTTCAATTTTCTTTCCCTGCACCGCGAAGTAAAACCCATGATGTTTCACCAGTTCAACGGTTACCTGCCGTTCCAGTTTTTTGTGCGCCTGCAACCGGGAAAAACGACCGAAGCCGTGGCCTCCATCCAGGAAGCCTGGACGAACCTCGTGCCCGATTTTCCCTTCCGATACAAGTTTTTGGATGAAAAACTGGCGCGTTTTTACGTCGCCGAAGCGCGCTGGAGCAAAATCGTGGGTTATGCCGGCGCGCTGGCCATCGCCCTCGCATGCCTCGGCCTGTTCGGGCTGGTGGCCCTGGCAGCCCTCAACCGCACCAAGGAAATCGGGATACGGAAAGTGCTCGGCGCCTCGGTCGCGGGCATCACGGGTTTGCTGGCCAGGGATTTTGTCAAACTGGTGCTAATTGCCTTCGTGATCGCATCGCCCATCGCCTGGTGGGTCATGCATCAATGGCTGTCCGACTTTGCCTACCACATCGACCTGCACTGGTGGATGTTTGCGGCAGCAGGTGCCGCAGCTGTGGCAGTGGCCTTCCTCACGGTGAGTTTTCAGAGCATAAAAGCGGCGCTGGCCAATCCGGCGCGTTCCCTGAAAAGTGAATAACCGTTAGTTCTTCTTTTTGTGTAATTCCACGAGGAAACGCTCGAGTTCCTCGATACCGTAGTACAACACTTCGCGGGGTTTGGATCCCTCGGCCGGACCCACAATACCCAGGCCTTCGAGTTGGTCCATGATGCGGCCTGCGCGGTTGTAGCCCAGTTTCATACGGCGTTGGATCATGCTCGTGGAGCCGTGCTGGGTTTCCACCACCAGGCGGGCGGCGTCTTCCAGCATGTCGTCCATGTCGGCAAAACTGAACTGTTTGCCCTGAGCGCCGCCGGGATCGCCGTCCGGATGGAATTCGGGCAGGAAGAAAGGTTCCGCAAAACCCTGCTGGTTGGCGATGAATTCGATCACGTGCTCCACTTCGGGCGTATCCACAAAAGCAGATTGCAGGCGGATGATATCGCCGCCGACGGACAGCAGCATGTCGCCCCGTCCGGTGAGTTGTTCGGCGCCGCCGGCATCGAGAATGGTGCGGGAGTCCACTTTGGAAGCGACCTTGAAGGCAATGCGCGCCGGGAAGTTGGCCTTGATGACACCCGTGATGATGTTCACCGAAGGGCGCTGCGTGGCGATGATGAGGTGAATGCCGACGGCGCGCGCCAGCTGGGCGAGGCGACCGATGGGCAATTCCACTTCTTTGCCGGCGGTCATGATGAGGTCGGCAAACTCGTCGATCACCAGCACGATGTAGGGCAGAAAGCGGTGGCCCTTGTTCGGGTTGAGGCGGCGGGCGACGAATTTGTCGTTGTATTCCGTGATGTTGCGCGTTTCGGCCTTTTTGAGCAGGTCGTAACGCGTTTCCATTTCAATGATGAGCGAGTTGAGGGTATGCACCACCTTGGTCGTGTCGGTCACGATGGGCTCCACCTGGTCGGGCAAAAAGCCCAGGAAGTGATTTTCGAGTTTGGCGTAGGGGAATAATTCGACCTTTTTCGGGTCGATCAGGATCAGTTTTACCTGCGAGGGGTGCTTTTTGTAGAGCAGCGACATCAGCGCCACGTTGATGCCGACGGATTTGCCCTGACCCGTGGCGCCAGCCACCAGCAAGTGGGGCATTTTGGTCAGGTCGGCCACAAATACCTCGTTCTGAATGGTTTTGCCGAGCGCTACCGGCAGTTCCATTTTGGCGCGTTTGAAACGTTCGTCGGTAATCACCTCGCGCATGCCCACCGTCTGGCGCTTTTTGTTGGGCACTTCGATACCGATGGTGCCTTTGCCGGGAATGGGTGCGATGATGCGGATGCCGAGCGCCGATAGATTGAGCGCGATGTCGTCTTCGAGGTTTTTGATTTTTGAAATACGGATGCCCTTGGCCGGAATGATCTCGTAAAGGGTCACCGTAGGCCCGATGGTAGCCTTGATCTTTTCGATTTCGATCTTGAAATACATCAGGGTCTGGAGGATCAGGTTTTTGTTGGCCTCCAGTTCTTCCCGGTCAATTTCCAGCACGGTATTGTCGTGTTCCACCAGCAGTTGCGAGTGCGGGTATTCGTAGTGCGACAATTCGAGCGTGGGATCGTAAGGCTCGCTCAGGTTGGGGTTGTCCTCCTGCACCACTGCGACCGGCGCTTTGTAGGCCGTGGCGTCGTCCGGGGTACTCACTGCCGGCGGAGGCGTGTTGATGATGATCTCCATGTCGTCCTCGCCGCCGGGCTTAAGTACCTCCCGCTTGGGCAGTTCGGCGAACAGGGCGCTGCGCTGGCTCAGGTCGAGCGACAGCTGGCTTTCCTCGGTGGCAGTGCTGGCTTTGTTGATGGCCGGGTTGGCGGCGGTTTCAATGGGGGCGGGGATGTCGTTGCTCATGCGCGACACCGGGGGCGGGGGCGCTGCCGGGCGGCGTTTGCCGAAGTTGCCGGTGAGCAGGTCGTGCCAGGCCTGTTTGGTCTCTTCCCAGATACGCTGCCAGGAGAGTTCTTCGAGGTTGGGGTTGTTGGACCACACAAAGGTGGCGATGAGGGCAAAAAGCATCAGCGCCAGGGTGCCGATGGTGCCAAGGAAATTCTGGACATATTCGCTGACCGATTGCCCGAACACGCCACCCCAGGGAAATTCAAGTTTCTGGAAAAAAAAGGACGCGACGATGGACACGATGACCATCACAATGACGGTGCGCTGAAGCGTGACGCCCAGGTACCCGAGCGGAACGCGGCGCACCAGCGCGAGGCCGTATTTGTAAAGCAGGTAAACGATGCCGAACGAGGAAATTCCGAATCCCCAGTAGATGATGCTGTCGGAAAGGAAAGCGCCGAGGCGGCCCAGCCAGTTGTCCACCTGGACGTCGGCCAGGAACATTTCCCAGGAAAAATGGAACACGATGTCGTGGTCGTTTTTCCAGGTAAACAGGTAAGAAACGAATGCTATAAAAAAGTAGAACGACAGGAACAGGAGAAATATCCCGAAGAGTTTCGAGACCCGTTCGCTGTCGAAATTCATGCTGAGTTGTCCGCGTTTTCCTTTTGCCATGCCTATAGTTTCGGGTTCGGTCTGTGGGTCAGTTCATTGTTTTTCCGGCACAAATGTAGCGAAGGAACGCGTATGAATGCAGTCGTTGGCAAAAGAGGTATTCACATAAAAGTTGTTGGAGGGCCCAGGCCTGGTTTGCAAGGGTTTTTTAATTTGAATTTTTATTGAAATCCAACAACTTATGTTAAAAAAACAACCTCGAACCGCTACGGGCCGAACCGCCGCCGTTGCCGGAATGCCTGATTTTTAGTAAAAACACTGCTCAACCCCAGCCTGCCTTGTCGAAACTCAAACCCGAATCAAGCACACCCCGCACGCGGTTGCGCACCCGTTCGTCGGTTGCATTCCGGGCAATGGTTTCCGCTACTGCCCGTTCGTTGATTTGCCGCAGGTCGGGGACACCCGTTTGCACAGCGACCTGCGAGGTGGCGGGCGCTATGATGTTGCGGCTCATGCCGCCGATGCCCTGGTTGATGCCGAGCGCAATGGCGATGGTGCGGAATGCCTCCGAGGTGAATATTTCCTGCAGCACCACCGACAACTGGGTGCCGGCGATGTTGAGCGGCAGTTTGGCAGTCAGTGCCGGCTGCACGTAGAGCGCGTTGGCCATACGCAGTTGTTCGAGCACCAGCGTCGGCTCAAAACCGGCCTGAATAAAAGTGCCGTACAGCGGCAGGGTTTGCTGGATGTACAGCCAGGCCTGGTCGCCTTGCAAGGTGCGGCCGTTGTCGTCGGTCACAATCACCGTGCTGCCCGACACATCGATGCCGGCTTTTTGAAACACCCTCGAAAACGCACCCGGTGCATTGATTTTCATGCTGGCCAGCAACCGGTTGAGGCTGCCACCTACGGCCGCCGCTCCGGTAAACTGGATAAAGCCGTAGGAGAAAATCGCCTTGTCGTAACTGTTGATGGCGTCGAACTTCCCCTCGTGGGTCGATACATACTGCAAGGCGGCGGCGGTCTCGGCGTTCAGCCCTACCGACTGGATCGAATACAGATCAATCGCGATGTTGGACTGGCCGGCGTACATGATGCCGCGCGGGTACACCATGTGAATGGAATTGGTGACATTGTCGCGCAGGCTGGCCGTGATGACGCGGCCGTTCAGCAAAGGCACCGTCAGGGTATAGCGGTTGAAGTTGCCTTCGGGCCTGCTTTGAACGCTGAACTGCCGGCGGGTAGCGGCGTAATTGCTGCTTCCACCGCTCCACGAACCGCTTCCACTGCTGTTTCCCCGGGAGGGTGTGGTTTGCGGCGGCTGAACCGTGGGAGGGGGCGTGTAGGGTTGCTGGCTTCCGCCCGACGCAAATACCTTGATCGTCTGGCCGACCCTCAGGTTGTTGGAATCCAGTCCGTTGATGGACTTGATGTCGTCGACACTCATTCCAAATCGTCTGGAAATTCCGTAAAGTGTGTCGCCGGGCGCGATGGTGTAAAAGGAAGTTGAGGGCATAAGATCGGTTCGATTTTTAGTTTGAGGCAGTCATTCCGGGCATGGGGAAACCGGTATTACCAACAGAGACATTAAAATTTTTATTGCAGTTGCACAAAAATAGGGCAATCAACGCAAACGATGCCATCACTTTGGCGATTCCGTCGGGTATTTTACACATCTAAAGCCGACGTGATCGGATGTCGAACGCCAGTCGCCTTTGCCGCGTGTGCCCACCATGTATCGGGTACAATACTGATCGGTGCATAGAAAGGAGCCGCCGCGTTGTACTTTTTTCTTCAAATGCGGCTCGCCCGGGTCGAACGATTGTTCGGGGCCTGCCGGGTTGACAGCCAGACCTTTCGCCGCCGTGGCTGCGTAATAGTCATACCGGTACCAGTCCTGGCACCACTCCCAGACGTTGCCGGCGATGTCGTACAATCCGTAGGCATTGGGCGCAAACTGCCGGATGGGGGCAATGCCCGGAAATCCGTCGCGCCCGTCGTCTTTTACCGGAAATACTCCCTGAAATACATTGGCCATCCATTGTCCGTCTGGTTTGAATTGATTCCCCCAGACGTAGAGTTGGCCCGTTTGGCCACCGCGCGCAGCGAATTCCCACTCGGCTTCGGTCGGCAGGCGTTTTCCGGCCCATTTGGCGTAGGCCGCCGCATCTTCCCAGGCGAGGTGTACCACCGGGTATTTTTCGCGGCTTTCTATGCTGCTGCCCGGCCCGGCGGGGTGCTTCCAGCAAGTGCCGGGCACAAAACTCCACCATTGGTAAAAATTGTCGAGCGGCACGACATCGGCCGTAGGGGTAAAAATGACCGAACCCGCCACCAGGTTTTCTTCCGGCGCGCCGGGGTATTCTTCCTGCGTCGGTTTGCGTTCGGCGCGGGTTTTATATCCTGTGGCTTTGACGAAGGCAGCAAATTGTTCGTTGGTGACCTCGGTGGCATCCATCCAGAAGCCTCTGACAGTGACGCGGTGTACCGGACGTGCATCCTCCATGCCGAAGGCGCCGCCGTCGGGCAGGCCCACCGGATCGACGCCGCCCATGCTGAACTCTCCGCCGGGAACCCAGACCATGCCCGCAGGCGCTGCGCCCGGAACGGCGCCGGTATCCACCCGGGTCGCTTTAAAATCGGCGCCGCCGCCGCGCAGGTACCGAAGGCTGTCGGCGGGCGAAAAACCCGCACAGGATACGGCCCCGTCTGCCCGGGGTATTGCCGGTGCAGGATTGGGCAAATCGGACTGCGGCTGCCGGCAATGGTATAAAAACAGAACGGCAAACAGGATTTTCGAGGCTGGAAGTAAATGGTTTCGCATGGTCGGACTGGCTGGAAGTGATAGAAAACGAATGGTTTGAAATTCCTTTCAAAAGTGCAGTCAGGAAACGATGAAAACACACTGAATTCCTGCATTTAATAGAATTTTTTGATTTATTTAAGCAATTTTAAGAGAACGGCGCTTCCAGTTTTTTTACCCGTATTCATAATGTTTTTTACCTGCCGGCGGGCCGGCGGCAGGGTGTATCAAAAGTCATTGGGGGCATTCGATGTCGTCGCGCAAACGTTTGCGCAAGCGTTTACTAAACCTCGCAGGTTTTGTAAACGTGGTTATAAAGCATTTTTTGACCGTTGCTAAAATGACCTTCAATGGCCTCTGAAACACGCTGTCCCTGAAATCAGCGGTCAACCCGGCACCTGATAATGCTCTTTTCCCTACCTTCGCCCCTATGTCCCGCACAAACAAGTACGTCTGCATACACGGCCACTTTTACCAGCCGCCGCGTGAAAACGCCTGGCTCGAATCGGTGGAACAACAAGAGTCGGCACGGCCATTCCACGACTGGAATGCCCGCATCAACTTCGAGTGTTATGCACCCAATGCCGCTGCCCGCATCCTCGACAATAAGGGCTGGATCACCAAAATCAGGAACAATTACAACCGCATTTCCTGGAATTTTGGACCAACCCTGCTCTCCTGGCTGGCCGACAACGACCCGGAAACGTACAGCCTGCTGCAAAAAGCCGACAAGCGCAGCGCCGAACGATTCGGCGGCCACGGCTCGGCCATCGCGCAGGTGCACAGCCACCTCATCATGCCGCTGTGCAACTACCGCGACAAAGTGACCCAGGTGTGGTGGGGCATCCGCGACTTCGAGCGCCGCTTCGGCCGCTACCCTGAAGGCATCTGGCTGGCCGAGACGGCTGTGGACACAGAAACCCTGGAAGTGCTGGCATCACACGGTATTCAGTACACGATACTGGCACCCCGACAGGCAAAAGCAGTGCGACCGATACACGACGGAGATGCACCTCCGACCCGAAAAAAGGCTGCCGCCCCTATCGCCGCCCAGTCAGAATGGCGCGAAGTGAACGCCGAAACCATCGACACCCGGCACCCGTACTGGTGCCAGCTGCCGAGCGGGCGTCGGATCGCACTTTTCTTTTACCACGGCGGCATAGCACAGGAGGTGGCTTTCAACGGCCTGCTCAACAGCGGAAAAAATTTCGCCAACCGGCTCACCGGCCTGTTTGACGACACCGACGAACCACAACTCGCGCACATCGCCACCGATGGCGAATCCTATGGCCACCATCACCGTTATGGTGAAATGGCGCTCGCCGACTGCCTCAATCAGATAGAAGACAGTGGTACAGCCACTTTGACCAATTACGGTCAGTTTTTGGAATTATTTCCGCCCACGTGGGAAGTACAGGTGCATGAAAACTCCTCGTGGAGCTGCGTGCATGGTGTGGAGCGCTGGCGCAGCGATTGCGGTTGCAACACCGGCGGCCATTCGGGCTGGCACCAGCGCTGGCGAAAGCCCCTGCGCAATACCCTGAACTGGCTGCGCGACCAGTTGGCGCCCTTTTTTGAAAGAGAAGCCGCCCGTTTTTTGCACGACCCCTGGGTGGCCCGCAATGAATACATCGAAGTGATGCTCGACCGCAGCGACGAGCAGGTGGCCAGGTTTTTCAAAAAACACGCCCGCCGCGAACTCAGCAACCTCGAAAAAGTGACGGTGTTGCGCCTGCTCGAAATCCAGCGCCATGCCGTGCTGATGTTTACCAGTTGCGGCTGGTTTTTCGACGAAATTTCGGGCATCGAAACCAACCAGATACTGCAATATGCCCTCCGGGCTATGGACTATTCGCAGGACGTGGCCAACATTGATATATACCAGGAATTCACCCGGCGCCTGGCCGAAGCCCCCAGCAATGTACTGACCAACGGCGCGGTCAGTTTTGTCGAAAATGTGGTGCCGACCCGCGTTACACTCGAACGGGTAGCCATGCACTTTGCCGTTGCTTCCCTGTTCGAAGACGACCCGCACGGGCTCAATCTTTTCAATTATTCCGCCTCGGTCGATTTTTTTGAAAAAATAGAGGCGGGCACGCCCCAGTTCGCCGCAGGCTACCTCGTGATCCGCTCCAGGCTGAGCCGTGCCCAAAAAACATCCTGTTTTGCGGTGCTCTATCTCGGTCAGCAACACATCATCGGCAACATCAGCGGCACCATGAACCGTGCTACCTTCGACGCCATGTGGCAGCGTACGAGCACGGCATTCAAAAGCGCCAATCTGGGTGAAGTCATAGGTATCCTCCAGGAATACTTCGGACCGGAAAAATTCGCATTGTCCAGTCTGTTTGCCGATGAAAAAATTAAAATCATCCGCGAAATCACCGACAGCAGCCTGGCCGTGGCAGAATCTACCTTCCGCGATGTTTTCAACGACAGTTACCAGCTGATGGAAGGGCTGGAAGAAGCGGGCCTGCCCATGCCCGACGCCTGGCGCAACATCGCCGCCTATGTGCTCAATTCGGATCTGCTGCACTTTTTTGCCAATGGCGAAATACGGGACACCCGGACCCTGCGCCGCATTGCCGACGACCTCAAACGCTGGGGAATCAAACTCACCGACAAGGAAGCGTTGCGGCATGCCATCGGAGAGCGCATCTACCGGGAGATAGAAAAAATTGATCTGGACGAGTCTTCTGCTGCCCGGATAGAATGGCTCAGTGATGTATTGAGCATCGTAAACCAGATGGAACTGAACCCCGTCGTCTGGAGAAGCCAGAATGTGTTTTATCTGCTCACCAAGGGGTACCGCAAAGGGGAATGGGAATTTGCCAATGAAGCCTGGAAATCAGCCTTCGAACACCTGGCGAATTTGTTGAAGGTGCGGCTCCGGCCGGTCTGAAGCCGGTAAGTAATTCCGGAATTATTACCTGCGGAACATTTCAGGGGGCAGAAAGCGGATAAATTTGTCCCTGAAACGTTTAAAACCCTCATTTGTAATGAAAAATGCACTCGTCTGGTTGTTGCGCCTGTTCGTAGCGGGCATCCTGCTCCAAACCCTCTTTTTCAAATTCAGCGGCGCTGCCGAAAGTGTCTGGATATTTCAGACCTTAGGCGCCGAACCCTGGGGCCGCTTTGCTTCGGGTGTGGCCGAACTCATCGCAGCAGCGCTCATTCTGTGGCCGCGCACCACGGGAACGGGAGCGGCGCTCGCGCTCGGCATCATCAGCGGCGCCATCGCGGCGCACCTGACCCAACTCGGTATCGAGGTGCAGGGCGACGGCGGGCTGCTGTTCTGGCTGGCAGTGGCGGTATTTGCCGGAAGCGCAGTGTTGGCCTGGCTGCACCGGCGGGAGATTCCGGTCGTGGGGCAGTGGTTTGCCTGAAAAGCGATCCGCACCCGGTTTGCTTCCCATTCAGTGTGTCCAAAACGTCTTCGGACGTTGGAGAGCGCTTTTTTGATCGAAAAAACAGCCCTTGCAGGCAGTATCGCAGCATTTTTGAGCAGAACAATCAACAGGGAATGGAATCCGCCGGCTTGTCATCCGTCGGCAACAAAACCATTGCCCCAATTTTCCATGTTTTCAACGCCATTTTCAAGGACCATGCTCAACCCTCGCTTTGCCCTGCTGCTGTTTGCCATATTGGCTGTTCAAACTGTTTTTGCCCAAAAAGACGAAAAGCCCGAAAAAGCCATCCGAACCGTCATCAACAACTTTTTTACCGGCATGGAAAAAGGCGATACGGTTTTGCTGAAAAGTACCTGCACGGCCGATCCCGTGTTCCAGACCTACACGGTCAATCAGGAAGGCAAGTTGCAGGTGTACACCGAGGACTTCGATGAGTTCGTGCGCTTCGTCGGCACACCTTCCAAGGACAAATACAAGGAAGAAATCGAGTTCGAGGCCATTCACGCCGAAAAATCCCTGGCCAGCGTCTGGACGCCCTACAAGTTCTACCTGAACGGCAAGGTGTCGCACTGCGGCACCAATTCTTTCCAACTCGTAAAAACGCCCGAAGGCTGGAAAATTCAGTACATCATCGACACCCGCCGCCGGGGCTGCAAGGATTAGGTCACAGGTAACTCAGCCACCACTTGTCCCGGTTGTTGCGTTTGTAACGGTCATACCATTTGCACAGCGGATACATGATGACGACCACCAGCAGCCAGGCGCCGTAGGTCACGTACAGCGGATACCCGAAACTCAGCAGTTCGGGGGCGGGTTGCAGCATGTTCCGGGCCGACAACTGGTTGAACGTCCAGGGCAGCCCGGCGTACAAAACGCCCCAGATTGTCACCAGGTGCACCACGTAAAAGTGAATCACGTAATAGAAAAACGGCACCCGGCCGATGGTGGCGAAGAAACCTTCCGGGCGCCGGAAGCGGCTTTCGGCGATGCTTAAAAACACCATTGCCGGCCCGATCGTCATCAGCAGATAAAGCAGCGAGGGCGGGTATTTGGTGGCGTTCAGGAAGGATAGAATCGAAAAAACAAAGTCCTTTTGCGGTCCCCAGGGGCGGGGTTCGCCATAAATATTGAACGTGCGCAGCAGCACAAACAGTGCAATGGCCGCCAGGCCCATTTTCCACAGCAGCGCCTTGCGCCGGCTCGCATCAAAGCCGGGCGCGTATAATTGCCCGAACACGTATCCCAGTGCCATCACCCCGATCCAGGGCAATACCGGATAAACGATGAACACCACCGAATCCGGCCGGATGACGAGCAAATTGCTCTGGTGCAGCAGGTACCAGATGATTTCGGGCACACTGTAACCCCGCATTGTGATGCCGTCGAGCAGGTTGTGCCCGGCGACCAGCAACAGCCCGATGGCCAGTATGGCTCGTGATGGTAAAAAAATCAGCCCCGACAAACAGATCATGCTGAACCCGATGGCCCAAATAACCTGAAAGGCATGCAGTTCAAAACTGATGTCGAAAGTAATGCCCAGGTTGACCACCGTCAGTTCCATAAAAATCAGCCAGATACCCCGTGTCAGCAGAAAGCGGGCGAGGGCCCGGGGCTGCTGCTGGCGCACACCGTACAGAAATGCCGCCGTTCCGGCCAAAAAAATGAACACCGGCGCGCAAAAGTGCGTGATCCACCGCGTGAAAAACAGGGCCGGAAAGGTGGTGGACAGGTCAGTGGCATCTCTGAAAAAAGAGCCTTGAAAAGTGAAATCCCGGACGTGATCGAGGGCCATGATGACCATCACCATACCCCGGAGCAGGTCCAGCGAGACAATGCGCTGATTGTTTTCGATTGCCATTTTACTAAAAGGAGGTAGTTGTTCAAATGCAGTGTCTGGCTGATTCGGGGCAGGGAATCCGGGGGAATGTTCAGGCCGTTTTCAGGTACAAATTTTTATATTTCGGCAAGTTGATCAGCAATACACCCGCCAGAATCACCGCCAGGGCGAGCATTTGCCGCAGCGAAAAGGGTTCGCCGGCGATCAAAGTGCCGAGCAATACCGCCACCACCGGGTTGACGTAAGCATATGTGCCTACCTGCACCACCGGCCGCACACTCAGCAACCAGACATACGACAGATACCCGACCAGAGACCCAAAGGTAATGAGATAGGCCAGACCCAGCCATGATTCGCTGCTGACGGCCGCGAGCGAAAAATGCTGCGTTTCACCCGACCACCAGCCGGCCAAACCGCTGAAAATCCCCGCCGCCAGCATTTGCACACCGGCGTTGAAGGTGGTGGAATGTTTATTGGGCGTGTACTTCAGGTACAGCGAGCCGATGGCCCAGGCTATACAACCGGCCAGCAATACCAGCATGGCAAAAACGGTTTTTTCGGAGATGCTACCCGTTTGAGAACTGAAAAGCGTCAATATGCCGGCAAAACCGATCAAAATGCCGCCGAGGATGATCTTTTGCGAAAAATTGTAGGACCATTGGCGGTAATCGAGCAGCACAAACCAAAAAGGCATGCTGGCAACGATGATGGCCGCCATGCCCGAACTGATGTGCTGTTCCACCCATACCACCGCTCCGGTGCCGCCGAACAACATCAGGATGCCGGCAAATGCATTTTGCAGCGTCGGCAGCCATTCGGGGCGCTCTCCCTGGTAAAACCTCCAGCCAAGCAGGATGGCGCCCGCCGTGGAAAACCGGATGCCGGACATGAGAAAGGGCGGCATGGTTTTGAGGCCGAATAAAATGGCGAGGTAAGTGGAACCCCAAATGAGATAGATGGCGGCAAAGGCCGCCAGTACAAGGCCGGAATTGGGGAGTGTCTTTGTGTTCATATTACTAGTGTTTTTGTTTTCACAACTTGCTTATAATCAGTTGTTGTCATACGTTCGGCAGCCTTCAGTCCTGTAGTGCCGGCGCCGTTTGAAATATCTGGTTCAGGTGGTGTTTCAGGTGCCGCACATAGTCCTCCGCGACAAATCGCAGCGTAGCCGGCTCGTCCCACACATCCAGTACCCGGTCGAGGTATTCGGGTGGCAGATGGGCGATCACATGCGCCAGGTGCCGGTTGAAAAAATACCAGAGCGATACGAGTGCGGACCAGTCGGCGCTTTGGTACTGCTGCGCACTTACCCAGTGATTCTGGGCGTAGCGGTAGGGCTGAAGCGCAGTCACACCGGCCTGTGCCCGGACAAAACGCTGCTGGTTGTTGGCAGCCGAATCGATGAGGTGGCCGATGATTTCCTTGGCCGACCATTTTTCGGGGTTCATCTTGATGGCAGCCACCCGGCCGCTCATGGCTTCGAGTCGGGGCAAAGCGGTTTCGATGGCTTCGAGGAGGTCGTCGGCAATTGTTTGCATGCTTTGTGTCAATTTAGCGTAAAAAAGAGGCCCCGGCACTTTTGCCGGGGCGATGCAACCAAATCAAACTTTCTGTGAAAGTTTTTCTTCGTTTATCAGGGTGAGCACCAGGCCGATTTGCCCGATGTGATAAATATCGTGCTGAAGAATGCCCTCGATGAGCATGCGGAATGTGCGCTTTCCGTCGTACAGCCGGTCGAGTAAATCATCCGTTTCGGCGGAGAGTAGTTGTGTGATTTCCTGTTGATTTTCAGTGAGTTCGGCCAGAATGGCATCCCAGCCTTTGACCTGTAGTTCGGCTTGTGAGGGCCAGTCCGATGCGGAGTTTATTTTCACCTGAAAATCGGCATTGCCTTTGAGTCGCTCTGCCAGCACCCGCCGCCAGGCAAGGATGTGGGCAACCTGCTGGGCGACCGAATGCAGGCCGGGCGCCGGTGTCGCAAAAACGGCCTCAGCGTCGGCTTTTTCCAGTTTTTGCAGCAGGGAATCGCCGTACCAGGGGCTCCCGTTGTAAATGCATTGAAATTGTTCAATCAGGTGGGATAGCATTGTTTTCATTATTTAGCTGTATTTTTACCGGCAAAAGTAATTTCAGGGGTAAAGTTGCAGGATTCTTTACCAGTAAAGCAAGTTTTAGCAGTAAAAAAATTTTTATGCCGAATCAGATTGAGGGAATTACACTCGATGGAGGCTGGTTGTGTCTGGATTTCACCAATACCGTCTCGAATCGCCGGGAAGCGAAGTTTGAAGAATATCTGAATACCTGGGAGGACTATGTGGCGTGGGTTCGAAGGCTCGGGGTGCTGTCGGAAGCGGAATTCGGGCTCTGGCAGCAGATGCCGCCCGGCGATATGAACGAAGTGCGGGCCTTGCGGGAGGCGATATTCGAGTTGTTCAACCATTGGGCGCTAACCGGCGCCATACACCCCGCGCACCTCGATACGCTCAACGGATTTTTGCACGAGGTATACATGTACACCTGCATCAAGGTGACCGAAAACGGATTGGAGCGGGGCATTTTTAAAAAGACTTACCCCGAAAAACCGCTGTGGCTGATTGCCCTCTCGGCCGAATCGCTGCTGCTGGGCGACCGCCTGTCCCGCGTAAAAGCCTGCGACAACTGCGGCTGGTTGTTCCTCGATACTTCCAAAAACGGCACCCGGCGCTGGTGCAACATGGACACCTGCGGCAGTCAGGCCAAAGCCAAAGCCTACTACCACCGCAAGAAGGAAGAGGATTCCCGGAATACCCGTTTGCCCGGATGACGCCCCGGCTTATTTTTTCACTTTTGCCTTGCCGGTTTCCGACAGGGCGCGAGTGTCGTCGCGGATCATCGTTTTGATGTATTCCGCCCGCCGGAAGCGCAGGGCCGACCAGTCCTCGTCGATGGCCACCATGCGCACGGGTTCAAAACCGAGTTTGCCCGGCACTGCCCATCCCGTATCGCGGTTGAATTCGCACTTGTACCTTTTGGAAGTGCCTTTGGGATACGCAAACCAGAGCAGGGCATCGCCTTCCATTTTGGCGGCGATTCGGGCCGTCAGCATGTCCACTTCATCCTGCCGGGTCACAAAAGCCAGCGCGAAATAAATTTTTCCCGTCTCGGCGATATCCAGACGGACGCTGGTCGATGCGCGCATGGCATCAAGATGGGGCTGAAAACTCGCCGGGTGGTTGAGGACCACTATTTCCGGCTGATCCTTGAAATTCATTTTTTTAAAAACCGCGTCCATAAGCAGTTTATTAAGCACTTTTACCGTTCAAAAGTAAAACTATTTTTCAAGCCTGCCACCCATACGGATGAATACGCACCAACAACTGATCGAACGTTTTTACCAGAGTTTCCAGCGCAAGGACTACCGCAGCATGGCCGAATGCTACCACCCCGATGCGACGTTCCACGACGGGGCTTTTCACCTCGAAAACGGCCGGGAAATCGGCGCGATGTGGCAAATGTTGTGCGAAGCAGGCAAGGATTTGCGCATCGAATTCAACGGCGTGCAGGCCGACGAGCACTCGGGCCGCGCACATTGGGAAGCCTGGTACACCTTTTCCCGCACCGGCCGGCCGGTGCACAATGTCATTGATGCCACCTTTGAATTCCGCGACGGCAAAATCATCCGGCACACGGACCGGTTCTCGTTCTGGCGCTGGTCGCGACAATCGCTCGGCGTCACCGGCTGGCTCCTGGGCTGGACGCCTTTCCTGCAAAACAAGGTGCGGGCGACAGCGATGAAAGGGCTTTGGAAGTTTGTGCAGCAGGAGCGGGAGCGGTGAGTCAGATGTAAAAATTTAACATGTTAAAGTTTGCCGTTTTTTTGGGCACACTAAAAATGCATTGCACTTTTGTGACGGCTTTTATACTTCGATAGTGCGCACGGGATAACAAGCCGGGTAGGCCTACCTTATTTTAATATTCTCTCTATTACCTTACTGTGTTGTCTTTTCGGCTGTCGCTGATAGTCGGACGGGCGTATTTTTACTTTTCCAAAAACTTTAAAAACATGAAAGATTTATTTCGAACCACACACACACACACACACACACAGTTGTAAATATAGTGTTATAAAAAGGATTGCACTTTCGTTTACCGTGCTTTGCTTAATCGCATTTTCCACAAATGCACAAAATGAATGCTACCCGGAAATACCTTACCAGGAAGAAAGTTTGCCGGCAGTGCCACAATGTCAAAACTTTACAATCACCCGTACCATCAACAACCAAAGTGCAACAACAGTCTATCCGAATACCAACCTTGTGGAATTCGAAAAAATCCTCGTGGAAGGGACTTTTACACTTGATAAAACCATTACCTTCAAAAACTGCATATTCTTCTTCAATGAAAATGCGGCTTTAGTGACAAACGGAACCGTTTCCTTAATTGGTGAAAATACTGCATTCACGCCATGCGATGAAAAGACATGGCAAGGTATTACCATAAATCAAAATGGAGACTTTTCTCTTACAGGATGTGGTATTGGAGGTGCCGAAAAAGCACTTAATTTGAGAAAAGGTTACAAATGGTACAACTCAAAATTAATTGCTTCTACATTCTCTCGAAGCCGCTATTGTATTTTTGGAGATCAAAATGGAACGATTATCGGATTTAAAGAATGTCATGGCAATATGTTTAAAGGTGCGGGAACATTACCAGGCCAACCGACCGTAAAACCACAAGCCGGTATTAAAGTTACGAGTTGCGTCGTCAGTTTTGGCAGTATTTTCTACTATCCGGCAAATGACCCAATTTTTGACGAAGAATTCTTGCATGACACCTACGCCAATACGTTTCGGAATTTCAAGTATGGTGTAGAGGCTTCAGGAGGACAAATCAATATCCGAAATTGCATTTTTCAGCAAATGCGACCTGAGCCGGGGCCGGATGGAAAACCTACAGGTTGTGGTATATCCGTTTCAAATAAATGCCAACTAAAGGTTTTCGCAACAGATGACCCCGCCAATAACAGGGTATTGGGCTATAGTTTGTTCGAATCCTGTGCCTTTGCCGGTATCAAATCCGTAAATAGTCGCACGAATATCAGTTACGCCAAATTCAGGTTGAGGCAATACTATGGCATTCATTCGACAGCCAATACTACCGGACAAAGTGTCCAATTGTGTAATTTCGAGTTCGGTGAAGACGAACCGATTGCTGGCATTTCAATGGATCGCCCGGGCTTGTCACCTGGAGTTAACATCAGTGCATGTAATATACTCAAAAACCGGTTTACGGGAGGAGTAGGCGATGGCCTGGCCTGCATTGAGGTACGTTGTCCGCAACCAATTGCCGGCATCATGACCGTTGCAGATAACATCATTGATATGACTGACGGAGGATATTTTTATGGGATCATCGTGTATGGCAATCAATCGAACAACATCAAACTGATTCATAACGATGTGAATATAACTTCAGGTGGTGTTACGGAGTTTGGCATTTTTTTAGCCAATTTCGAAGGGCTGGGGCACGAACTGACAAGCAACACTTCCACCGGACTAGCCACATGCAATTTCCACATTGAAAAAAGCCGCAACGTAAAATATTGTAACAATACGAGCGATGAGGGCGGCAATGGATTCCATTTTTATGGTGATGATTCTAATACCCGCTGGTCCGTCAACGACATTGGCGCGCATGGCGTCGGATTGTTTGTCCAAGACATTCCAGCTTCCTCCGGTGTGCTGGCATCCAACGGCAAAATCGGCGCGCAAATCCGCCGGGGCAACATGTGGGAGTCAAATGATAATTTGTACTGGCTGGCAGCTCAGTGTTCCGCAGACCCAAATGAATCATTATTTTGGGTTGAAAATGAAAACGACAACTCCATCTTCCCGCAAAAAACCGACCCTGCCAATGACTGGTTTCAATATGTAGCGGGTACGCTTGACTACTGTGGCTCGGGCGGCGGGGCCGTTTCGGACTTCGAGCAACGTTTTGCTGCCGGGCAGGTGAATACCGCTACCTATTCCGCAGCCGAACAATGGGAGTTGCGGCGTTTGCTGTTGCGCACCTTGATGGACAACCCGGGCGAAACGAACTCGAACACAGTGCTTCAAAATTACCTGGCGCAAAACCAGAACAGCACTGCCGGAAAGTTTGCCAAAGCCGAAAAAATGCTGGCAGATCCGGCATTTGCCAGCACTTCCACAATAGCGCAGATGGAGTCGGATGTTGCAGACCTCGAAGATTTGCTCATCGATATCGACGCCCTGACCCAGGCTTCATCCTGGGATACCGCCCAACTGGCCGCCAGTTTCAACACCGTCGCTAACCTGAGCGGAAGCATATCTGCGGCCCTCGACAACGTGGAAACATCGAAACAAAGCCATCTGGCGCAAGTGCTGGATTCCATAGAGGCCATCACGGTGACACAGCCGTATGAAGAAGCCTGGAAAGTGCTGAAAAAATTCGAGGTACAAACTGCCATGGGGCTCGATCCGATTAATGCGGGTTATAATGATCTGGAAACTATAGCCAATGCCAGCCAGATCACTTACGGCCCGGCGGTGCGTCATGCCTGGTTTTACCTGCCGCCCTGCGACCGCTACAAAATGATCGATCCGGGTGAAACCGAAGAAGCCCCGAAATCGAGCGGGACACAGCAATCGTTTGAAACTGAAACTATCTTGCAAGTCGCCCCCAACCCCGCCGCATGGGAGGTAACCTTGTCGTACCCCGGCGACATTACCGGTACCTGGCGGATCACCGCTGCATCCGGGCAGGTGGTGCGATCCGGAAACTGGTCGGGTACCCAGACACTTGTGTCGGTGCGCGAGCTCGCTTCCGGTGTGTACTTCGCCACCCTGATCCCCGACAAAGGGCAGCCCGTAGTGACAAAATTTGCCATCCAGCACTAAATTATTGTAACGCAGCCACCCGGGAGTATGCTTCCGGGTGGCTTCATCTTTATCCTGCTATGAGATACTGGCTGATTTTACTGTCGTGCATTTTCCCGCTGCTTTTGTCTGCACAACTAAAACACGATAATATATGGCTGCTGGGTTACCACCCGGAACCGGGTTTCCCCGATCCGATTTTGGGGGGGACTATGATAAATTTTAACGAGGCCCCTCCGGATACCAGCAGATTCGATATACCAATCAGGTTTAATGCCATTGCCATGATAAGCGACAGCAATGGTCAGTTGTTGTTTTACACCAATGCCTGTCAGATTATCAACAGAAACCACGTGCTGATGGAGAATGGCGACAGCATCAATCCGGGATTATACCATGATGATTATTGTGCAGGTGGATATCCTCTTTATCAGGGAGTTATCATCTTACCCTTACCCGAAAAGCCCGGTATGTATATATTGTTTCATATAAAAAAACAGGATACTGGCACATTGCGCGAATTATTATACAGTGTAATAGACATGAACACTCCGGACAACCTGGGCAAAGTCGTGGAAAAAAATCAAGTTTTGTTGGTCGGTGATCTGGCGGATATGATGACCGTCGTCCGGCACGGCAATGGCCGGGACTGGTGGGTGGTTTTGCCCAAAGATGCGAGCAATCACTATTATTTGTTCATGGTTACTCCGGGCGGTGTAACAGGGCCGGAAACGAAGCAATCCGGTGTTGCCTGGAATTATAAGGATTGGGCAGGTCAGTCTGTTTTTTCTCCCGATGGCTCCAAATATGCGCGTGTTAACCCCTTTAACGGTCTTCACCTTTTCCGATTTGACCGTTGCAGCGGCGAATTCAGCGCCCCCCTGAAAATCACCTTTCCCGACGATACCATCTCCTCATCGGGTGCGGCATTTTCACCCAATTCGCGTTACCTGTATGTCTCGGCTTCCAAAAAAGTGTATCAATTCGATACTGAAGCGGCGAATGTGGCGGCAAGCAAACAGACCGTGGCTGTGTACGACGGCTACGAGTCGCCCTTCGGTACGCGTTTTTTTCAGCAGATGCTGGGGCCCGACGGCAAAATTTACATCACCACCCCGAGCAGCAACAACGTGCTGCACGTCATTCACCAGCCCGACGAGGCGGGCGCGGCTTGCGACTTCGAGCAGCACGGACTCATTTTGCCAACCCTGCACGCGTTCATGGCGCCCAATTTTCCGCATTTCCGGCTCTATGACAAACCCGGCAGCCCTTGCGATACTTTGGGCATCGATGCGCCCACGGTCGCTGCACCCGAGCCGCCTGCCGACAAACGGGCCGGCCTGCAAGTCGCCCCCAACCCCGCCGCATGGGAGGTAACCTTGTCGTACCCCGGCGACATTACCGGCACCTGGCGGATCACCGCTGCATCGGGGCAGGTGCTGCGATCCGGAAACTGGTCAGGTACCCAGACACTTGTGCGGGTGCATGACCTCGCTTCTGGTGTGTATTTCGCTACCCTGATCCCCGACAAAGGGCAACCGGTGGTGACAAAATTTCTGCTTGTCAGGTAATCACACCCCCAAACACACATACTTCACTTCCAGAAACTCCTCCAGCCCGTACTTCGATCCTTCACGCCCGATACCACTTTCCTTCATGCCGCCGAAAGGCGCAACGGTGGTGGCCACCAGGCCGGTATTCACCCCGATCATGCCGTAGTCCAGGGCTTCCGACACGCGGAACACCCGGCCGATGTCGCGACCGTAGAAATAGGCTGCCAGGCCGTAGGGCGTGTCGTTGGCCAGGGTCACGACCTCGGCTTCGGTATCGAAGCGGATGACCGAGGCCACCGGGCCAAAAATCTCTTCGTGCATGATGTCCATGCGCGCATCCACGTCGGCGAGTACGGTGGGTTCGTAAAAAGTGCCCTGCATGGCGTGGCCGCCGCTGAGCAGGCGCGCGCCTTTTTGCGTGGCATCGCCCACGAGGCGCGTCACTTTTTCCAGCGCTTCGGCATTGATGAGCGGGCCGATGCTGACCCCCTGTTCGGTGCCCGGGCCGACTTTCTGTTTTTGTACGGCAGCGGTGAATTTTTCCAGAAAAGCGTCGTACACAGCACTTTGTACAAAAATGCGGTTGGCGCAAACGCAGGTTTGTCCGGCGTTGCGGTACTTGGAGGCAATGGCGCCGTCGACCGCCGCGTCGAGATCGGCATCATCGAACACGATGAAGGGCGCGTTGCCGCCGAGTTCGAGCGATATTTTTTTGACGGTGCCGGCGCACTGGCGCATCAGGAGTTTGCCCACTTCGGTGCTGCCGGTGAACGACAGTTTGCGCACCACCTTGCTGTCGGTCAGTGCCTGGCCGATGGCGGGCGCATCCATGCCCGTGACGATGTTGAGCACCCCGGCGGGGAAGCCGGCGCGCTGGGCGAGTTCGGCCAGCGCCAGGGCGGAGAGCGGGGTTTCTTCGGAGGGTTTGAGCACCACGGTGCAGCCGGCGGCCAGCGCGGGCGCCACCTTCCGGGTAATCATGGCGTTGGGAAAATTCCAGGGCGTGATGGCGGCCACCACACCCACGGGTTGTTTGGTGACCAGCAGGCGCAGACCCGTCATGTGCGGCGGTATGATGTCGCCGTAGGCGCGTTTGCCCTCTTCGGCAAACCACTCGATGAACGTGGCTCCGTAGCGCACTTCACCGCGCGATTCGGCCATTGGTTTGCCCTGTTCCAGGGTCATCAGCAGGGCCAGGTCGTCGGCATTTTCGAGGATGAGGTCGTGCCAGCGGCGCAGGATTTGCGCACGGGCGGTGGCGGTTTTGGCGCGCCATTCGGGCAGGGCGGTTTCGGCGGCGGCGATGGCGCGCAGGGTTTCGGCGGCGCCGAGGTCGGCGACATGGGCCAGGGTCTCGCCGGTGGCGGGATTGTTTACCGGGAAGGTATGGCCGCTGTCGGCGACAGTCCACTGGCCGCCGATGAAAGCATCGCGGCAGAGGAGAGCGGAATCTTTGAGAAAAGACATGTTGGATTGCGGATTGCGGATTGCGGATTGCGGAATGTGGATTACAAATGAATGCAACTTTCAGTTCAATTCAAAACGCCGCACCTGGGGAGGTTCTGTGTCGAAACCGGGGCGGATGAACTTGCTCCAGTCGGGGAACAAGCGTTCCATTTCCTGACGCAGGCGGTTGAGTTGTAGCAGCAGATCGATGATCTCGTCGGTTTTTTCGGGCCATTGCTTGCGCAACATTTCCCAGGCGCCGAGGCTGCGTTCTATGGTAATGATGGTGATTTTGGCGCTTCCGTTGGCGTCGCTCTGGTAGGGCGGATCGCCCCAGGTGTCGGTGTCGTGCATGTTGTCCATGCCCGACACTGCACGGCGGGCCTTGACGCCGATGAAGGCTGCATACTGCCGGATGATGTCGAGTGCATCGGTCAGGTTGCCGAGGGCGTCGAAGTCGATCGGCAGGTCCATGTCCTTCCGCTGCTGTACTTCTCCGCTCTTGGCCTGGATAAAATCGTCGTTGTTGTTGAAAAATGCTTCGACGGCCTTGAAATACTGCATGCCCTTTTGCCAGATTTCTGCTTCGAGGGCTTCGAGGTCGGGGTCCGGTTCGGGCAGGGGCTGCCGGGCCAGTTCCTCCGGGTCGAGCCCTGCATCGCGGATCATCTGATCGAGCATGCCCAGGGCTTCCTTGAAGTTGTCGGTCACCTCGGCCCACACTTCTTCATTGGTCATGGGTGTGTCCCGTTGCCAGCGTTTGAGTTCGACGATGCCAACCGCACAGCGATGGATGAATACACATCGTTCGCACCAGCGGTCGCACCAGTTGTGAATGGCAGTTATGGTGTCGTCGGATTTCATGGTGAATGGGAGGGTGTTAAATTCATGGGGGTCAGTTTGGAGTCATTAAGGGTCATTGGGAGTCATTATTTTGATCTGAAAAGGTGTTTACCCCGGTTGTGCCGATTGGTACAAAGACCATTAAAAATGACCCTTAATGACCCTTAATAATGACCCCTAATGACCTTTAAGAATGACCCTAATGACCTTTATTCCGCTCAAGCGCGGCCAAAACATTGCGTTCGATCCTGCCCTGCACATCATCTGAAGCGGTTTTTACAAATGTTTTGCCGGTTACTTTTTCATACAATTCCACGTAGCGATCGGTGATTTCCTGTACAAAGGAATCGGGCATAACCGGCATGGCTTGTCCTTCCTTGCCCTGAAAACCGTTGGCCATCAGCCATTCGCGCACAAATTCCTTGCTGAGTTGGCGTTGTTTTTCACCGCCGGCCTGACGCTCGGCATATCCATCGGCATAAAAGTAACGCGAACTGTCGGGCGTATGTATTTCGTCCATGAGCAGGATGCGGCCGTCTTTTTTGCCGAATTCGTACTTGGTATCGACCAGGATGAGCCCTTGCGCAGCGGCCATCTCTGTGCCCCGCTGAAAGAGCGCCCGCGTGTATTTTTCCATCAATTCGTAGTCCTCGCGGCTGACCAGCCCCTGCGCCAGTATCTCCTCGCGGGAAATATCGGCGTCGTGGCCTTCGTCGGCCTTGGTGGTGGGTGTGATGATGGGTTCGGGGAACCGGTCGTTTTCGCGCATACCTTCGGGCAACGCGACGCCGCAGAGTTCGCGCAGTCCGGAGGCATAGGTGCGGGCGGCGTGGCCGGCCAGGTAACCCCGGATCACCATTTCGACGCGCACGGGTTCGCAGCGGTGGCCGATGGCGACATTGGGATCGGGTGTGGCGACCAGCCAGTTGGGGCAGATGTCGCGGGTGGCATCGAGGAAATAGGTGGCGATCTGGTTGAGCACGGCGCCTTTGTACGGAATGGGGCGCGGCAGCACATGATCGAATGCCGAGATGCGGTCGCTGGCAATCATCACCAGCAAATCGCCGATGGTGTAGACGTCGCGGACTTTGCCACGGTAAAAGGCCGTTTGGCCGGGTAGTTGGAAGTTAGTTTCGCGGATAGCAGTCATGGGGGCGAAGGTAATCAAGCCAGTTTTTCCAGCAGCCATTCGCGGGCCACGATTTCAGAGGCAGTTTTGATTTCTTCGATGAGGCGCGCCCTTTTGGGGCTTTTGGTCTGCCAGCCGTATTTGACGATTTTATCGAGTTTTCTCAAAAAATTGCCGTAGCGGTTTTTGATGGTGGGGCTCAGTTTGGAGCGTCTGATTTTTTGATCCAGGGCTTTCATCCGGGATTCCAGCACGCTGTTTTGGGTTTCATAGAATATTTTGATGAGCAAAATATCGGCCAGGATGCCGACGGTCGGGTTTTCGAAGTGGCGGTACACCAGGATGTTCTGGGCCTCTTCGAAGTGTTTGAGGTTGAAGTGATAATCGGCCAGGTTGAGGCGGTGAATCTCACCGGGATACCGCGTGCCGCAAATGCGTTCGGGCGGGTGTGTTTCCAGGAAAGTTTTCACCCAGTCCAGTTCGCCGAGCAGCAGGGCGAAGTAGATCAGATTGCGGAATACGCTGAGCGGAATCAGGCCGTCCAGGTAAAAGTAGCCTTGTTCGAGGTGTTCCCTGTAAATTTCGAAGGTGCGGCGGCGTGAAAAATCGTCCCCCGATTTGTGGTATTGCTGTAGCCAAAAATAACGGTAGTACGCCTGGAAGTTGTTGTATTTGGCGACCGGTATTTGAGGGCGGTAATCTGTGAGCAGCGATTCAAAATCCTCCATTGAAACCCGGGAATCGGGTTGCTGAAGCAATGCGAGCACCATGCGGTAAAGCCGGTTGATCGGAATATCGAGTGGTCCGCCCGATTCGGACAAATCCAGCACGCTTTCGAGCAATTGGAGCGACGGGCGCTGGTCGATCTGCGCGATTTTGCGCTGCAATTCCAGGCCACAGGTAAATTCCAGTTTTTGAATGCTGTAATACAAGTCCAGGTTTTCATGGACGGCATTCAGGTTGATGTCGTCCTCGGAGGAGTTGTACAAACCCCTGAAGTTGGCCTCTTCTTCCTCGATGCGCAGTTGGAGTAAAAAATACCGGGCATCCCGGATTTTGGTTTCCAGTTGTTCGCTGCGCAGCGATTTGAGGGTTTGCCAGAAGCGCTCCTCAAACGCAAATTTTCGGTAAAAACGAGCCATCGCGAGGTTTTCAGCGGCCTCGCTGTTTTCCTGTTCCTGCTCATTCTGGGCTATAAAACGCCGCACCAGTTGCAGCAATTGGGTGGTGCAGGAATCGAGGGGGCTTTTGGCATTTTCGCGGAATTGTTTGCCCGGGAAAAAGACCTTGAAGACCGCTTCCTTGGACAAAGCAGGGTGTTTTTCATCGGCATGGTATCGAATGATGAGGTCATATAGCCGGACGATTTGTTCGGCGTTGTAGGCGTTGTTGAAATAGGGCGAAGTCAGGAACAACCGCAGGCGTTTCTTTTCAGCGGCTGTGAGTAAAGCCAGTATTTCGAGGAGTTTCCGGTTCAGCATGGTCGACAGTTCGGCAAGGTGGATGGATTTCAGGTAAAAAAACAGGTGCCAACATTGGAAAAATGTGGCGTCAGGTAGGCGCCGAGGTAAGGCAACGGGGTTGATTTTTCGGTTTTTCCAATCCGGTTTTTGCGGAAAACCGGAAAAAAAAGTCGAAAAAAAGCCGTAAATATTGTTCAATTTTTGTGGCCTGTTTTACATCAATCATCTAAAGGCAATTAATATGAAAAAACAATCTGTGCTCCGTCTGCTGTTTTTGCTCCCGGCTTTGGCCGCGTTTTTTGTTTGTTACGCCCACAAGCCGGAATCGACCTCACCCAATAATAACGATCCACTGGATTGTCCGTTGCCACCGCCGGCGTGGCTGATCGTCACCAACCTGACTCCCACCAGCGTTTCTCTGGAATGGGAGCCGCCCAGTGCCTTTACTTTTTTCAAAGTGGAAGGCTATGACCTGACAACCAGTACGGCCCTGACCACCTACTACACCACCGCCAACGTGCAGACTTACAACGGCCTGACTCCCAACCACAATTACCGATTTTCGGTCAGTGGATCCGCCTGTCAGAATGGCCCATATGGCGACACCATTTCGTTAGAAAGACGAACCCCTCAAATCATCATCATCGAAAAAATCGTAGGTTTTCAAAACGCATGTTCCCCTTCGTCCACACCCACACCGCCCAGTCTGAATACGCCGTACGTATTTTGCGTAGATGAATCCGGTACGGATGGAATTCCGCTATCCAATGGCGTCATAGGTCGGGTTGGCTACAACGACGATGAGTTCCATTTCGGAATGGGAGGCATGGGCACCACCCTTCATATCGGCTATGCTTTCAGTGTGTCCAATACCTTTCATATCACCCAGGTCAGCAGTAGTCATGCTGCCTGTTACTACAACAACGGATCGGGAAACGTAGAACTATTCACCATTTCATACCTCAATGGCGGCACGGTGAGCAGTCCCTGGATCACTACAAGGATTGTATTCGGGACCAATTGCCAGAGTTTTACCTTTTGCAACAATACCTGTCCCGAGAACAGGTTTTTAGTCACAGAAGACGACGTGGAAGCCAACTATATGGACGAATCCGGGCAAGAAATCATCCTGGCGGATCAGTCCCCGACAGATGTACCCGTCCGGGTGGCGCCCAACCCGTTCGGCCGGTTGACCACCCTGACCTACGAACTGACGGAGCCGGAAGCGACGGAAATCAGCCTGTACGACCCGACCGGCCGGCTGGTGACCAGCCTCGGTAATATGGAGCAGCAAGCCCCGGGCCAGTATGAGATCAGTATCGACGGTTCCTCGCTGCCAAACGGCGTGTATTTTTTGCAGGTACAAACGGCGGGGAAGCGTGAAGTATTCCATCTCGTCAAGCAGGAATAAACTGCCCAAAATAGCCTGACCCGAACAAATGAAGAAAGCCCTTGCCCCTTTTTCGGGTGCGAGGGCTTCTCTTTTTGCGGAAAATGGAAAAAATAAGTGGTTTTTCAGGTGGTAGTGCGGCGGATACCTTTGGATCAATCGAACAGGGCAACCAGGCCCGAAGCGATTTTTCTTCCACCTTATGTTTCATCAGATCCAATTCACAAACATGAAAAAAGTACTTCTCGCCATCCCGGCACTCGCCCTCACCTTGTTTTTCACTTTTTGTCAAAAGGTTGAGTCAACAGACCCCACAACCCCTGCAACAGTGAATTTGAGCGCATCCGATCGAGGGCCATGCCCAATTGACATTCACCTCAGCAACTTCGGCAGCACATTTACCACCTGCGGCATCGGCGTAAAAAACACCTCGCCGTGCATTACCTGTCTGACATCCACCTTTAAAACCGGCGTAACTACTTTCTCCACTGACATAACACTCGACCCGCCCAGCGTACCTATTACCTTTTCGATTCAAAATACTTCCAGCAGTGGAGATAGCCTGCGGCTCGTTACCAGTACCGACCAGGAATCGGTATGGATACCGGCTTTCGGTTGCCGTGAAATCACCATCAATGCCAACTGCGAAATCCAGTGAGGCAGATTATCTGAAAACACCAACGCCCCGGCTCGAACTTCGAGTCGGGGCAAACGACAGTCAACTCAAATTGCGGGCCTGTCTCCATTGGTTGATGCTCCATTTTTCATCCTTTAAATTCTTATCAGCATGTTGGGGGGGAGCCGCCGGAACCAACCCGTACCATCGGCTTTACGAGAAAATAATTGCTCGGATGGATTATCCCTCTCCCAGATTACCCCGGTAGTTCCGAAATGGCCGGTTAAAACAAACAGAGTAGGGCAACCTAAACTTATGACAAGAAACATGAAAAGAACCTTGATTTTCCACTTTTTACTGCTACACTTATCACTTTGGATTGGTATTATGACTACAGGCAAGGTGGAGGCGCAGCATTGTTCAGAAGCCAGTTTATTTCAAAAATACTGGCAGTATAAAAATCGTTTCAACAGATCCTTTATCGTACAAGACAGAGACTCGAGTGGATGTGTAAACGATGGAATAGGATTTTCATTCTCTCCTGAAGATCCTTCCACCTGTCAATTTACAAAAGCCGGTTATGGATTACCTGCTACGAACTTGAGTATTTCACCCTTCGGGTGGGGTGTTCCGGGAGATTTTATGAATGATCGTTTTTCTGAGGACTGTCCATTTAACGACCATGAATGCCCTGGAGGAATTTCGTTTGGCAATGGTGGGCCAAACGACCTGAATCATAAATTTAACTGGATCGATTACGGTTCGGAAACTCTTACACAACTTGGATGGCTATTTGTCACACTTGCAACCGAATATGAATTATTGGGCAGAAGTGGTCAGGTTGAAGAGCAACAAAAGGTGTTGGAAGAAATATTCTTGGGAATTCAGGCGATTAGAAGATTGGATATGCAAACCCAATGCATGATAAAACAAATGTACGATGACAGGAGTGCAGGAGAAGAACTTGTTTGTCCAAGTGAATACACGGATAATTGTCATCGCCATTGGGACTCAAAAGTAAAGTCGGGGTGCAACTTTACCCCGGACTTTTCAGGCTACAATGGATTTTTTATCAGGAGTGATGCCGGGCAAAATCTTGAAGAGTTTTTACATGACCCGACAGACGAGTCGTGGAATGTTGATGCTGTCGGCGGCGCATTCAGCGGATTAAATAATGATCCGACAGATGCATGCGATGACGTTGACCCATTTTGCTGGATGGTATATACCCAGCATATTATGAGTCACGACCAACTCATTAATCTTTTCTACGGATTCACCTTTATCAAGAAGTATATTCCAGCAAATGCTGTAGTAACTACTTGCGACGGAGTGGTATATAAACCGCTAGAAATGGTTCAGCGCCTTAGTGAAGCCATCGTTACAAATATAAACGACAATGGCGATCATATTACCCTGCCTGGCAGTTTTGAATGTTGCGAAAAACCTGTTAAACTCTCCGAATGTGAAGGCGGCAACCTGAGGTTAACTCTTTACGGGTTGTTAAAAGCGGACCAATATATTCGTGGAAAAGATACCCGCACTACTTTCATGCAGAAATTTGGTTTTGAGACTACACTTGCCAATTCACCAGACCATGGCCTCTCCTTTTATTTAAAGGAATCATCTATGTTTAAGGATTTCAGTAAGATATCTGGAAACAACAGGAATAAAATAGTGGATGTAGCAGAGGACAAACACAAAGAAATTCTGCTCTTGGGTAATGATTTGTTGTTTCCAGGCGGGGGTGAATCCATGGCAGAGAAAATCGGTGGCAAGGAATTCTTCAAACAATTGTTGTGCGATGCACCCTGTGAAGGTCCGTGTCATAGTAATGAAGGCTTTCGGGAGGGTTGGCCAGGGGAAGGTGGGAGGTGGCCTGAGGGTTTTGACTGCCCAAATATTCCAGGATGGGAAGGCCATCGATGGGATGGCGAAGGAGCGGATGTGGAGAACGGCTCAACCACTGCTCCACGAAGAGCAAACGGACTGGACTATATGGCATTGTTCAATATGTATATGCTCCAATACGGCGATGGCGATTTTTATAATCCCAGAGCAGTACAACCGGTAAACAATCTCAACTTTTACAACAATATTAGCGGGCCTAGCATCTTGTGCACGAGTCAGGCAGGTTTCTATGAAATTGACGGTTTGGGAAACAATGCAGTAATTGATAATATTTCATGGACGCCATCCACAAATCTTACAATTACAGACCCGAATGCAATTGCTACTTATGCATTTTTTAATGCCGCTGCGCCAACAACAGGAACTCTAAACGCCCAGTTTACCCACATTAAAGAATTGCCTCAGTATTATATGCTAAACCAGGCCTCTCCTCCGGCCACTGTCAGCGATGAATGCGAATATTTTGCGACAAAAAAGATAGAATTAACAACAGGGTTACTATTCAAGATTGCCGAGGAAATTAACCCTTGTGCAGGGGTCTTTTCAGTTTGGGCCGAGCGAACCAACGGAAACGGTATTGGAAGCAGCACGTTTAATTGGACTGTAACACATGAAGGAGACCAAATTACCGGTACAGGAAATCTGCTGTATTTTATGGATAAATTTATCCAGAAATACGGTTCAAAATATGTACATAACTATGGCGGACAATACGAATTTCAGGTTGAAATTGACAACGGTTGTGGCCAAACTCAAACGATTACAAAATTGATCGATATTGAAGATTGCGATGGTAACTCCTTCAAAATCGTTCGAGTGGACCCGAATCCGGCAAATTCTGATATTGGTGTATCCGTAATTGCCAGATCAGAAGAGGATCCATTGATTGAAAATGCAGTAGATCTCAACAGACAAGACGGGTATCCAATATCCATCAGAAGAACAGACGGAGGCCCAAGTCTGATTAATTCAAGGGTTTATGCCAATGGCGAAAGGGTCAATGTTTCTTCATTGTCCAACGGGTACTATAACCTGTACTTCGAATTTGATACCAATGAAACTCTGACACGAACATTTGTAATTGTTCGGTAACATCGATTCACAACTCTAAACAAAAAAACATGAAAATAAATATTTTATCTTTGTTTTGTTGGACCATCATTCTGGTGAATTGCTCCTTTCAATTGAGCAGCAATAACTTTTCTTCCGTTCATGATCTGTTGATACAGTCCAAATGGACCAACACTCAAAATCTGGAAGACATAGATTTGGATGGTAATTTTACGGAATTTGGCAGGGATTGTGAAAAAGATGACTCCTGGACTTTCAATCTGGATGGGACTCTTTTGCAAGAACCCGGAGTGCAGTTATGCGACTCACCGGAGGAGGAGGGTGCCAACAGCAATAATGCCACTGCAGGGTGGCATTTGGAAAATAACGACCAGTTTCTGGTTTTTGATTTCGATATGGATGAAACTAAATTCCTGATCAACAAATGTGATGAGCATGAACTGGTGTTGACCCTTTACAATGCGGATACTCCCGATGTCTATAAATATCGGATCATATTATCGCGCTAAATAGGCTCGCTCGTGACGTAATGCTAAAGGCACTAAACCGGAATGTTATCTTTTGATAGTCCAAAGTTTACCACGGGAACAAAGAGGGGGCCCGGTGCCCCCTCTTTTATATGCATCACCGCTCGCCTAATTTTTCCAGCAGCCATTCGCGGGCCACGATTTCCGGTGTGTTTTTTATTTCCTCGATGAGTTGTTCGCGTTTGCGGCTTTTGGTCTGCCAGCCATACTTGATGATCTTGTCGAGTTTTTGAAGAAAATTGAGGTAACGAACCTTGATGTCGTTGTTAAGTTTGGATCGCCGGACCTTTTGTTCGAGCGCCCTTATCCGCGTATCCAGCAATTCATTCTGCGTTTCGAAGTATATCTTGACCAGCAACAAATCGGATAAAATACTGATGAGCGGATTCTCAAAAAGCCGATAGTGCAGATGTTGCAAGGCTTCGTCGTAATGTTTTAAGGCAAAGTGGTATTCAGCCAGATTTAGGCTGTGTATTTCTGTAGGGTACCTGGTTCCCCCAATACGTTCGGGTGGGTGGTTTTTCAGGAATTGTTTCACCCAGTCGTATTTTTTCAAGGTCAAACCGAAGGTTACCAGATTTCTGAATGTGTGCATGGGAATCAATCCGTCTATGTAGAAATATCCTCTATCCAGATGCTCACAATAAATCTCGAAATTCTTACGAAGAGAATGCTCATCACCTGCTTGATAGTATCGTTTTACCCAAAAAACTCGGTAATATGTCTTGAAATTATTGAGTTTTTCAGGGGTAATCTCCGGCTCGTACCTTTCCAGCAATGCTTCTAGTTCCTCCAATCCATTTTTTGTTTCCTGATTTTGCAATAGGGAGATAACCTTTCTATAGATACGATTTATTGGAATATCGAATGGCCCTCCCGGGTCGGAATGTGCTAACACTTCCTCCAGTAGATAGGGCGATGAATTTTCTTCAAGTTGGGCGGTCATTTTTTGAAATTCCATTGCACATGCATACTCCAATTTAAATATACTGAAAAAAAGGTCGAGGTTTTCCTCGACGGTATTTAGGTTAGTATCGTCCTCGAATGTATTATATAATCCGCGAAAAGCCAAAACCTCCTCTTCCATTCGGAATCTGGCATAATAATACGGAGCATCGCGCAATGGCAACTCTTGATATACCTTTCTACCTGTCTGAATCAATTGCCAGAATCTTTCTTCGAGAGCAAATTTCCGGTAAAAACGCGCCATGGCGATATACTCGTACATATGACCCTGCTCGCGTTCCATCTCTGATTGGGCCAGAAAGGTGCGCACCAGGCGAAACAAATCGGAGGCCAGCGAATCCAGGGGGCTTTTGGTTTTTTCACGAAAAGGCCGGTCCGGGAAAAACACGCGAAAAACGGATTCGTAGGCAAGGCCCGGATTATCGTGATCAGCTTCGTGCCGGATGATCAGGTCGTACAGCCGCACGACCTCATCTGCATTGTAACCGTTGTTAAAATACGGCGATGTCAAAAACTGGCGCAAACGGTTTTTTTGCGGTTTCGTCAGGCGATGGAGGATTTCCAAAAGTTTGCGGTTCAGCATCGGTTTTATGATTTACGGAAGATCGGCAAAAAATGTAAGGGAAACACCCGGAAAAATCGGAAATTTTTGCAGGACTTTTCAAATGGTTCAACCAACATCAATAAGACATGAAAAAACGATTTGTCCTTGCATTATTGCTACTCAGCCTGTTCAACACAGGATTTACATTCGACAACGGGCCCGTGGCCACTGATGTTGCCGGTTCGGCACTGGAATGTAAAGCCCCGCCGCCCTCTTACCTGAACATCACGAATGTTACCCCCTACAGCATTTCTCTGGCCTGGGGGCCGGTTGCCATGGCGCCGCCGACAATTTATTTCAAACTCCAGGGTTACGACAACACGAATTCAAGCGCGCTCCCCACAGTGTACACCACGGCCTGGAATTATACTTATGCCGGTCTTTCACCCGGGCACAATTACACCTTTACGCTGCAGGCTTCCTATTGCGAAGGAGGGGAATACGGCACCTCGATTATGGCAAACTCCAATTCGGGAGTTATCATAGTTGACCTGATTGTCGGAATTCAGGAATGCACTCCCAACACCAGCCGCAGCATCACGGTGGGTCAACCCTTCAACATCGGCGTTCAGAGTTCCAGCACCGTTCCGATGCAGACGCTCACCAACCCTTATTCCGGCCAGTTCAGTTACAATGGCGACACCTGTACGTTTGCCCTGGCTTTTGTCCCGAGTACTTCAATGGTGTACAAAGAAGTAGCAGGAGAATTCACGTTCGATTCTACTGAAAATGGCGCCGCTGCCATATGCAAATACGACACAACCGAGATTTTCAAGGTCACCTATGTCGCGTCAAGAGGAGGCGCTGCCACAGGTGTCGGTTTGCGCGTTGAATTCAAACAATCGGTTTCCAACTACAATTATTGTGGAAACTATGTAATCAACTCTATAGCAGCTCCTGCTGCTGATCTCCCGGAAGAAGCCGGGGAAAGCCCGGTAGAAGACCGTGCTTTGATGGATCGCCAACAAAACGGAATCATCAGCCCCAATCCGTTCTCGCAATTGGCTACGCTGCAATATACAATCGAACAAACGACATCGGTGGAGATAGGTCTTTACGATGTGACCGGGCGTCTGGTGCGCGCGGTGCTGCCGGCGACACAACTGGAACCGGGCAATCATACGGCAACAGTGGATGGCTTCGGGTTGCCCGACGGGCTGTATTTCCTTCGCTTGCGAACGGGCCTCCGCCACGAAAATTTCACCCTCATCAAACGTGAGTAACCCTGTATTGCCGCCATTGATTACGGATGTAAAACAGAGCCATCCCGGTGTTCCGGGGTGGCTTTTTTCGTGCAGCCCTTGCCGAAAAGCAGTGCGGAAGACCTCCGAAAAATGTAGTTTTTCTGCATGTGTCAGCACGGCCACATTTGCCTCAACGATTGCGCATTCTCACCCAGCACCTGAATTCACATTTTTTTTAACTCAACAAACTTCAAACATGTATAAAATTCTTTCAGCATTCACCGCCCTTCTTTTTGCCGCGCTGCTTTCTTCCTGCGCCAAGGACGACGCGTCCTCTTCGCTCACCGGCAAGGTATCCAATATCAATGCACAGGTTACCGACCGCGGCACGCCGTGCAGTGTGACTGTGGTATCCGATGGACCGGTCACCATTTGCGGTTTGTACCAGAACAGCACACCCTGCCAAAGTTGCTGCTCCAACCCTGCAGAAGGGTTCACAGCCATTACCAACCCCGGAGGTGGCACGGTCAATTTCACCGGTTACGGAGAAAGTACATTTTTCATTACCAACACCGGCTTTTCCGATGTATCCGTCACGATCAACGGCCTTCAATATGGCATAAAACCCGGCGATTGTGTCGTAGGTACCCTGTTGGACAATTGTACGGTCACCAACCTCTCGGTTTACTGCTGACCATCCAAATCTGGTACAATCGTTCGGTCATTTTTCACCGTCAGAAATGCGCATTTATGCCTCAATTAATTGATTCACCTATTGTTTCATCCATCAAATTTTCATTAATGAAAAACATTCTTTTCCTGTTCGTCGCTTTTTCGGCTGCCACACTTTTTACTTCTTGTGCAAAGGAAGAATCCGTAACAACGGCCCCGGCGCCTACCCCAACCAATGTAACTCCCGCTACGGACCGGGCGACGCCCTGCACCGTGGTAGTCGTATCCAATGGGCCGGTTACAATTTGCGGTTTGTACCAAAATTCCGATGCCTGTGAAAGTTGCTGCGGTATCCCCCTGGTCGGCTATTCGGCGATTACGAGTCTGAGTGGCGGTACCATCGGCTTCACCGGCTACGCCGATCATCCTTTTTATGTCAAAAACACGGGTACCACGACTATAACGGTCAGCGTCAACGGTCTCGTCTTCAATTTGAGACCCGGTCAGTGTTCCGGCGGCTCATTGCACAGCGATTGCTCGGTGAGTTACGTACTCCCGCACTGCTGAACATACAATCCCGATCATTGACGCCGAATGAAAACACCAACGCCCCGACTCGATCTTCGAGCCGGGGCGCTTTTTTACCGGGCTGGCGCATCATCGCTCATTCAATTTTTCCAGCAGCCATTCGCGGGCAATAATATCGGGCATGGTCCGGATCTCCTCGATAAGCCGGGCGCGTTTGGCGCTCTGTGGCTGACGGCCGTATTTGATCACCTTGTCCAGTTTTTTCAGGAAGTTGTAGTACCGGACCTTGGTTTCCCGGCCCAGCCGGGAGCGCCGGACTTTTTGGTCGAGAGCGTTCATGCGGGCATCCAGGAGGTCATTCCGGGTTTCATAGTAAATTTTGATCAGCAGCATATCGGCGAGTATGCTGATGGTTGGGTGCTCAAAAGGGCGATACACCAGTTTTTCGTTGGCCTCCTCGTATTTTTTTATGGAAAAATAATACTCCGCAAGGTTCAGGTTATATATTTCGACAGGATAACGAGTGCCGCCGATGCGTTCGGGCGGGTGGCTTTTCAGGAATTGTTTGACCCAGTCAAATTCATTGATGATCAGGCCAAACATGACAAGATTGCGGAAGGTAGTGTGCGGAATCAGGTTGTCGAAGTAGAGGTAACCGTTTTTGAGGTGTGTCCGATTCATTTCAAATATCTGGCTGCGGGAAAAATCATTGCCGGATTTGCTGTATTTCAGGTGCCAGACAACGCGGTAAAAACTCATCAGGTCTTTGTATCGCTCTGCGGAAATGGACGCCTCATGTTGCGCCAGCAATATTTCCCATTTGCCAAAGTTGTCTTCGTCTTCCGGATTTTGCAGCATTCGATACAGGAGCAGGTAGATCTGGTTGATCGGTGTGGAGATCGGCCCTCCTTCATCTGCCAGACTGCGGATAATGTCGATCAACAACACATCCGGAATGTCTTGTGCAGGAATAAACCGCTTCTGGTGTTCCATGTGGCAGGCGTATTCCAGTTTCAGGCTGCTGTAATACAAATCCAGGTTCTGGTTGATGGCCGTCAGGTTCAGGCTGTCCTCAAAAGTGTTGTACATACCCCTGAAGGCCAGTTCTTCCTCTTCCAGTTTGAACTGCCGGTAATAATGCGTCGCATCGCGCACCGGAGATTCCTGCTGCATTTTTCGCATGACCTGCATGGTGTGGCGATACCGCTCTTCAAAGGCAAACTTTCGATAAAATTTGGCGAGGGCCATGTATTCCGCCAGGTCTCCGGCCGCCTTGTCCGACTCCATCTGCGCCAGGAAGCGCCGCACCAATCCGAAAAGTTCTGACGCCAACGCATCGAGCGGCGTTTTGGCATTTTCATAAAAAGGCGCGTCGGGGTAAAATTCCCTGAATACAATTTCCTTGGCCATGGCAGGGGCATCCTCCCGGGCATCCCAGCGGATGACGTAGTCGTACAGCCGAACGATTTCGCCGGCATTCACGGTGTGGTTGAAAAAAGGCGAAATAAGAAACAGCCTCAACTGCTTCCGCTCTGCTGTGGTCAGATGACCCAATACCTCCAAAAGTTTCCGATTCAGCATGGTGCACGAAACCCGTTTTTATTTTTTACACCAATATCGGTAGCCGATTCAGAAAACGGGAAAAAATCGTAGGAAAAACAAAAGCGCCTGCGCGCAATTTTTGTGACCGATTCGAACGCACAGCACCTGTCGGCAGCAACCGGTATTTACTGCCTTGCAGGGTGGTCGATCAGTGAACAGGTACACTTTAAATCGAACATCATATCATTATGAAACACTCTTGCTTTTTTTTCATGGCATTGGCAGTACTGCTACAAACCTCCGCTTTGAGCGCCGCCGGGGCGGACTCCGATTGCCCTGCTTCCATCCTCAACGAAGGCTATACCTGCCCCGCGCCTGCGCCGACGGGCGTACACGAAACCGATGTCACCCCCACCAGTATTTCCCTGGCCTGGAACCCGGTTTTTTCTGCTTTTGCCATCTACTACCAGGTTGAAGGATACGACCTGACAACCAGCAATTCCTTGCCGTCCTACATCACGACCAACAACTATTTCACCTATTCGGGGCTCACGGCAGGGCATAGTTACCAGTTTCAGGTCAGCGCATCC